>LLEJ01000160.1_pt1 | contig 10560 bp, 14 predicted proteins | sample 595831 | NCBI WGS metagenome assembly LLEJ01 (sample SAMN02919310, study PRJNA255460) | bioreactor metagenome | biome: chemostat; feature: culture 2011_10.1; material: sediment; isolation source: day101 10degC chemostat 2011 inoculated with Wadden Sea sediment taken from... | place: Germany: Bremen... | reverse complement strand
TTCCTAAATGTATTAAAGAAAAACTTTTTACAAGTATCACTAAAGTCATTTCATACATGCCTGTCTCAAAAAATATTACTAATGCTATCCAATATAATAGTCTACTAACAAGTCCCTCATTTGAGCCTGTAGCTGGGTCAAACATACTAGCCATTGATAAAGCCGTAGAAAAACCAACAAACTCACCAATAATTCTAACTGCTGCAAAAATCACACTAATAAAAAATGAAGCAACTAAACCCAAAGTTATTTCAGATACTAATGCAAGAATAAAAGTTCCTTCAGTAAAGGTCCCTTCTAATTCAACTAAAGGAAAAAGGAAAATTGTAATATAAAATGCAAAAGCAATTCTAATAGTAGGATTAATTGACGAATGTCCAAAGACTGGCATAAAGGCAACAAATGCCAATAGTCTTGCAAATAATAAAAGAAATTGAAAAAGTATCTCTGGATTAAGTAATGATATTAATTCTTGCATCTACAAATAATTTAAATCTTCACCAGTATTTTGATTTTGTGTAATTGTTTCAAGAATCTCAGTAGAAGAATGCTTATCTTCATTCTCTTTATTTTGATCTTGATTATTTGATTGGTTAGGATTTGAATTTTGATCTTGTAAATTAAAATCTAAATCAAAAGTAGTTTGATTATTATTAAAGTTTCTATTTAAAGCTTCTCTTAAAACACCTTGATTTTCAACAAAACTATCTAAAGTACTAGCATTTGACATATTCATACTAATACTAATTCCATTATCTTTATCATTTTTCATCAAAATTGCTATATGCCCTAATTGTGAAGGGAATAGATTAATTCTAAACGCTGTTACAGGAGGCTTATAATTTTGATACATATTTCTTGCAACATCAGACATCATTGATGACATATGTTGTTGTGCACCAATAATTCTATTTTGAATTGATAGTGCTAAAGCTGGATTAACATTCAAATTAGATATCACTTCAGTAGTCTGAGTTGTTTGAACTATAGTTGAAGAAACATTATTAGAGCTTAAATTTGTACTATCTTTCTTGTTAGCCATTTTTGCAAAAGCCAATTTATCTAATAATGAATCATTATCAAATTTATCATCTACTTTTACATTTTTTCCAACTGATTCAACATCAACAGAAGTTTTCTTAAGGCCAAGATCTAAAATTTCAGCACCCTTCTTAACATCGTCAATACTCTTACCTTCTTTTACAACTTTAGTACCCTCTTTTTTAGTAGAAAGCATTTGATTATAAATAGAGTTTTTCTGATTACTTAAAAATATGTTAGTTACAACATCATTTGTTTTTGAATTACTTGCTTGTTCTTGTAAAGGTTGATTAGAAACTGTCTCTTTAGAAGAAAGTGTATTATTTTTTGCATTATCAAGTAATCTATCCATTAATGATCTATTATTTGAAGTATTATTTTCTTTAGGATTCTCTTTTAATAACTCTTTCTTATCAATATTAACTCTCTGTTCATCTTCTACAATAGCTTCTGTATCTAAGTTTGATAAATTTTTAGTCGGATTATCTACACTATTTTTATTTATAGTTTTTTCTTGATTATTAGTATTTACTAATTTTTCTGTCTTTACTTCTTCTTTTGAAGGAATATCAGTTTTTTTAGAATCTTTTGTATCTAAAGATTCTGTAGATTCTATTTTTTTAGATTTTTTACTATCTACAGGGTCTTTAACTTCAACTTTTTTTGTATCTTTTGTATCAATATCTTTTGATTCTAAAGAAATTTTTGTATTATCTTTTTCTAAATTATTTACAATATTTTTTATTTCTGATTTTGTATTATCATCTTTTTTTATTACATTCTCATCAGAATTTACAATATTTTTAGTTTCAATATTTTCTACATCTGATTTTGTTTCTAAAACAATTTTTTCAATTTTACTTTCTATTTTTGATTCTATTTTTGATTCTGTTTCTTTTGACTCTAATGTATCTTTTTTTATTTTTTTAGTATCACTTTCTGATTCATCTAGAATATCAGTTTTAACATCTTTTTTTAAACTTGTTTCTTTTAATTCATTTTTTTCTACATTTTTTACAGAAGTTTCTTCTTTTACATTATTTTTTTCTTTTACTGTTTGAGAGTTAGGAACAATTTCTTTTTCAGTATTTTTTTTATTATCAGTTTTTAAATCATCTTTTGAAATATCTTCTGAAATAACAGTCTTTGCTTGACTAATCATTTTATCTAATAAGGACTCATTTTTTGTAGATTTTTCATCCAATTCTTTTTTATTATTAATAATACTAGTTTCTTTTTTAATTTCATTTTCTTCTTTAGGAAGTAAAGTTTTGTTATCACTATCTAAAGTTTTTACATTCTTTTTAGCTTCAATAATCATACGATCTAATAGTGATGTGCTAGTAGTCGTTTTCTCAGTTTTTACTTCATTTGTAGAAGAAGAAACTTTTTCATTTATTTTTAAATCTTTATTTTCTTCATTTATTTTCAGATTATCATTTTTTTTCGAATTAGATTCTAATGTACTTGATTCTTTTTTCTCAAATTTTGTATTTGTAATTTCTTTTTCAGTACCTTCTTTTGGTTTTTCACTTATCTCTTTTTTGGGTATGTTAACGTCAGTTTTTGTATTTGTAGTCTCTTTTTTATCTACAGTTTGATTAGAAGTATCTTTTTTTTGCTTATCAACCATTAAACTATCAAATAAAGATAATCCCTCTTTTTTTGAAGTATTAGTATTATCTTTAGAATTGTTTTTTATCTCAGCACTTTTACCAATTGATAAAAAATCTACTTCTTTTGTCATAATTTATGCTTTTAAAATATCTAAGGTCTTCGTATCAATATTTTTATGAGTATTGAAAGTTGCGACATTAGCTTCATAAGAACGCATAGCCTCAATTAAATCCACCATTTCAACTACTGGATTAATATCTGGATATGCAACATAACCATCTTCATTCGCATCTGGATGTGATGGTTCAAATCTCATAACAGGTTTTGCATCATCTTCTACTATTGATTTTACTCCCACTCCCCTTAAAGAAATATCAGAGTTTTTATTTAGTTCTGTTTCATTAGTAGCCATTTTTTTAGATTCTTGTAAAAGAATTTCTTCAAAAATAACATTCTGTTTTTTATATGGCGTTCCATCTTCAGTATGTGTAGTTTTTGCATTTGCAATATTTGCACTTACAACATTTATACGTGTTCTTTGTGCACTCATTCCTGAAGTTGCAATATTATATCCATCAAAAAAACCCATAATATTCTCCTAACCTATACTTGCATTCGCATAACTTCTTTATATGCATTAATAGCTTTGTTTTTAACTTCTAGAGCAAGTTTTAAAGAAAGTTCAGCTTCTTCTATCTTTTGTACAGCTTCTTGTAAATTTTTAACATTACCTGTTGCTATACCTTCCATAGCTTTATATCCTTCAACTTGAGAATCATTAACTTCTGATATTGCATCCTTTAACATACTGTCAAAAGTTTTATCATCTGTTTTATTTATAGGATTTACTTGCTTATTAGTAATTGAACCAATTGAATCAGTTATTGACGAAATATTCATATGGACCCTTTTATTTTTTAATTAGTTTGATTTCCAACAGTTTGTGCATCTTGCACTCCAAGTTCAGCCATCATTGCATTTATTTTTTCTTCATTATATTTAAAGTCTAATTCGTCTCGTTTGTTATCTAAGTTAAAAAGTAAAATAATAAGTGATAACATCATATTTGAGACTCCTTTTAAAATTATAGTAACTCCTATAATTCCAAAAATCATTTCTAATGGTGTATATAAATCTGCATTAACAACAAAAAATATTAATGTAGCAAAAAATCCAGTGGCAATATATAATCTAAAGATACCACTATTTATCACATTCTGTGAAAATTTTTCAACTATCATAACATCCCTATGTTAGGTAAAAAAATATTAAATGCATTTGTATACACAAACAAACCTTATTTTATATTATTAAGTAGTGTGTCAACCGTTTTTTGCAATTGCTTTGTAATATCATCATTTGCAAATTCGTGTGCAAATATTTTTCTTAATCTAGAAGTAGTAGAAATATTTGCTGATGTCGAAACATTACCTATATATTTTACCATAAAATTTGTATTTAGCCTATTCTTTTTTGCCAAATTGACTAAAGAATTTGCAATTGTTTCACCAATCTTATAATTCTTTGTATGATTAAAACATAATAATAATTTTTCTTTCTCAACAGATAACATTTTCATAAGAGCATAAACATCTGTCAAAGCAGAAGGATCTGTAGTTGTTAATGCAAGAACATTATTAGATACAGATAAGAATTCTTGTACATAATTATTTAACCCTGCACCAGTATCTATGAGTACTAAATCGTACTTATTTAAGGCTTTTATATCTTCAACAATACGAGTTAAAACTAAAGAGTTTTTAATATTTGCATACTGATAACCACTCTTTCCTGCAATTAAAGAAATATTTGCAAATTTTGTTTCACTAATCACTTCAGTTATTGTATTTTTGCCTTCAATATAATCAAAAAGTGTTAACTTAGGTTTCATATCAAATAGAACCTGCATATTTGCAAGTCCAATATCTGCATCAATTATTGCAATTTTAAAACCTCTTTTAGATAAAAGGTAAGAGATATTTGCTGTAAAGGTAGATTTACCTACTCCACCCTTTCCTGATGTAACTGTAATTATTTTTGTTTTTGATAAGTTCTGAGATTTTTTTGTTAAATTTATTAATTTACTCGCTTGCGTAGAAATTGTATTAAACAACAATTATCTCCTTGCACAAGCATTATTCATAAAGCAATCAATTAAAAAGCTAGAATCAGAGACAATTAAATCATCAGGTACATTTTGTCCTATAGAAAAATAAGTAATTGACTTTTTTGTTTTATGTGCAAATGAAATTAAATTACCAAAACTTTTTGTTTCATCAAGTTTTGTAAAAGTTAAATAATCAATATTTAATCTCGAATAATTTGTATAAATATCTATTAAATCATTGTGTTTTACATTTGCAGGTAAAACTAATACTTTTTCTATCGGTAAATCATCTACTCTTTCTTGATATTCATTTATAATTTCAATCTTATCAACATCGTATTGACTAGAGCCTGCTGTATCAATAAAAATGTAGTTACAATCTTTTAACCTTAAAAGGGCTTCAACTAAATCTTCTGGCTTTTTTACAACTTCTAAAGGTAATCTCATAATATTTGTATATGCTTGAAGTTGCTCAATTGCACCAACTCTAAATGAATCTAAAGTAACAATTCCTACTTTATAGTTTTGTCCTAGTTTATATGCATATCTTGCCGCAAGTTTTGCTATAGTAGTAGTCTTTCCAACTCCTGTTGGTCCAACCATCATTATTATTTTTCTTTGATGTTTCCTTAATGGAACTTCATGTTTAATTGGAATAATTCTTCTTAGTACTAATTTAAAAAAATCATTTACTTTTTTAGGATTTGATTTTAATGCTACAGGAAGCTGTTTAATAGTTTTTTTCATAATAGTATATGTCATTTCTTGATCAAAACCATTTTTTTCAAAAAGTGTATATATATCAATAAACTCAGGAGGTATAGTTAAATCATATAGTTGACTTTTAGGGTCCCATAATGTTTTTTGACTTGTAAAATTGCATCTTGCATTTTAAGAATTTCTTCTTTAAAATCATAAATTTTGCTTCTACTCTTGGCTCAGACATAGTAGGTTGAGAAACGATTTTTTTTGTATGTTTCATTTCTTGTTCTTCATCTTCGATAGTAACAACAACTTCATACATATCTTTATTTCCATCACTTGCACTTGATATCTTTTTTGTTGAGATTACAATTGCTTCTTCTCCACACTCTTCTTGTGCATTTCTTAAGTGCAATAGTCGGCGTCTCACCTAAAAAAGAGAGCATATTCATCTTAATCTTCCATCTTTATAAATTTTTTCAATTTTACCATCATTTCTTTTTATTTTTATATATTCATCATTTTCAAAAATCAATTTCCATTTCTCTCAATCTGAATTGAACCAAAGTTAAATAAAATTGAATTTTTACTATATTTTTCTATATCTTTTAGGCAAATTATTGAACCTTTTCTTATATAATGCGTTGCAAAATACTTATCTTTTTCAAAATCATTAATAGTTGCAGGAATACAATATTTTTTTACACTTAATACATTTGAAGAAGAGAGTTTATTCATAGAAATTATTTCTTTATAATTAATCTTTGAATTAGCAATTATTACTTCAATTGAATGTAAATTAATTGAAAAAAGAACTACTAAAAAAAGACATTTAAGCCTTAACATTGAAAAGACTTCCTCCATTTTTCTCAGTGATATCATCAACTATATCTTTGTACATTTGTTGAATTGGTTGAACAATTAAGGCAAGTTTTCTATTTAACTCATATAAGTTTCTTAATTCATTTTCTAAGTTATCTACATTTTTTCTATACATATTTACATCTACACCATTTTGCATCTGATTCACTATTTCTTGATTTAATTGCTGTTTATAAGCAGCAATCTTCTCAATCATCTGTTGTTTCTCGTCATTTCTATTTAAAAGTTCTTCATGTTTTGCATTTTTTATATCTTCAATATCTTGCTTGATATAATCTTGCATTTTATTAACTAAATTTGTCATATCATTAATAATAGTTTCAATCATGGTAGCTCTTTCTTATTTTTTTCTTTCACTCAAAAAATTATAAAGCATATCGCTTATACCTATTGTACCTTTTGATTCCCTTGATATAGCTTCTGTATACATACCTTTTATGATATCTGAACCACTTCCTTCTCCAGCAACCTTAGTACTCTTTAAAGATATATCCAATAATTGCTGCATAAAAAAAGATTCAAAATCATCACTAACTTTTCTTAAAGCCTCATTTTCAAGTTTTGAAGTATTTAATTTTTCATAACCATTAACAGGATTTGATTTAATATTATTTATATCGACAAAATTTGTATTTAATTCCATAATTACTCCAATCTATCAAAGAAACTCTCTTCACTTAAAATATCAGTTTGATCATTTTCAGCAAAGAAACGCATTTCTACTCTTCTATTATCAGAAGCAGTTTCACTTTTTGGATGATATGAAGAGTATGCTGCAACTTTTAGTGTACTAGGATCAATTCTATTTTTTATTAACTCTTTTACAACAGAAATAGAACGTAAAGCTGAAACATCCCAGTTATCCCGTGGGATAGAAGTACTAGTATATCCACTAGATGATGTATGCCCAATAATTTCAATATTAAAAGCTTGAGGCATAGTTCTAATTACTCTTGCAATTTTAGCTATAAATCTTTTTGAATTAGCATTTGATAACTTATATTCTCCATCATCAAACATAATCGTAGATGGAATATCTAATGTAAATTCATTTTTTCCTTTTTCAAGTTGAATTTGTTCACTCTCTTCAGTTGTTGAATCATTCATTTGTTCAATTATTTCAGCTACTTCTTCCGCAGTATCATCTACTGCTTGTTCTGTAGAAGTTGCATCACTATCATCATCTTGGGAATTACTATTTTCTGTTGAATATGCATCAGATTGAGTTTGAACATCAGTAGATGCATCAATAAATCCCATAGCTTTTTTCATTACATCGAAATATTCTTCAACTTTCTTTTTATCCATAACTGCCATAGATAAAAGAAGAATAAAAAATGTAAGTAAAAGTGACATTAAATCACCAAATTGTACTAACCAACCAGGGAGACATTTTGGGCATTCGGGACATTTTTTTGCCATAAACTATTTCTACTCTTCAGAATCTACTAAAATTGAATTTAGCTGCATCTTAATATTTCCAATTGACTCTTCAGCTGCAATCATTGAGGCACCTTTTATAATTACCTCACATGCAGTCTCTTCAACAGCATGTTTTTGGGCTAATTTACTCTCAATAATACCAGCAAAAAGTGTTCCAACCAATGCTCCATACATAGTTGTAAGTAAAGCAACAGCCATTGCTGGACCAACAGCAGCTGGATCAGAAAGATTTGCAAGCATTGCTACAAGTCCTACTAGAGTACCAATCATTCCCATAGCACCTGCAGTTCCACCAATATTCCCAAATAAACCAATCATTGTATTATGTCTTTTACTCATATATTCTAGTTTTGTTTCTAATAAAGGAGTTAATGTTTCTGCTTTCGTACCATCAACAAGTAATTGAAAAGCCTCTTTAAAAAAAGGATTTTGTTCTTCTAGAACTTTTTGTTCTATATGCATTACACCATGTTTTTTTATCTCTGTTGCATAGAATGTAATTTTTTCAACTAACTCTGATAAGGGTTCAACTTTTACTTCATTAAAAGCTACTTTTAATGAAGCACCAACTCTTTTTAAGTCTGCTGGCTCAAATTGACCTGCTGTAACTGATATTGTTCCACCAATAACAATAACTACAGAAGGAATATCAATATAAGGACCAAAACCAACACCACCAAGAATAATAGCTAGGGCGACAAGAGCCCATCCACCACCTAATCCACCTGCACTACTCTTATCCATAATTTTATAATCCTAGTTGGCTAAGTCTAGATAGACTATTTCCAATATTTTTTACTTTTAAACCAAATTTACCTTCAACAATTACTGCTTCACCTTCACCAATTTTAACACCATTTACTAAAATTTCTAAAGGTTCATTTACCATTTGTTCAAGTTCAATAATCTCTCCTAAATCCCAACGCAAAATATCTTTTAGTAAAAAGTTTTTAGTTCCTAATCTTACACTTAGTCTTAATTTTATATCAAACAATAACTGTAAGTTTTGTGCCGCATCTTCTGATAATAAAGAACTAATTCCTAAATCTGATGAATTACCAGAAGAAGGTTGTGAAGAAGATGGAGTTGCAGATTGTACTGCAGATATAGTTTCAGAAGCAGAGCTTTCAACTCCTGTGATTTGAGAAAGATAAGGTATTATTGATTCATCAAAACCTATATATACAGGTAACTTCTCACCATCTAAAGTTAAATCAAAAAAGAATTTTTGTTCAATTCCTAATTCTTTGCAATCTTTAATACTAGAACCTTGCAGTTCCGATTTTATTGAAGAAACATCAGGAAAAGATTGTGCATTAACAGTAGTACATAAACTACCACAAATATTAGAGATTATTTCATTTACAGCATCAGTAATTTCATCATCTATATGTTCTTTTAAATCTCCCATACCACCAAGCATAAAGTATTCAAACTTAGTAGCAGTAACAGTAGGAACGAAAAAGTTCCAATTAGATGATATATTAGAAAAATCAAATTTCACAGATACATCAATACATTGAGAATCACCTAAACTATCTACATCAAGTTCACTTACAGAGTCAATAGATACACTCTTTGAAAGTAACTGTTCTAATGTATTAGCTAATTCATCTTTTAAAAAACTTGATAAATCAGATGCCAAGAACTAACCTTTTTGTCGTATTTTTAATTTTAAGATTCATTAAGTGTTTTTTCTAAATCACTCAATATTTGTGCTTTAACCCTCATCATATCTTCTGTAGGGTATTTGTACTCAGCTTCGCCTCTGGTAACTTTCACAAAAAAATCTTTTGAACTTTTATTATAACCGAATCTAACATTATCTAAAATAACTTCGTTTAATTCAGTATCTTGGACATTCCCTTGAACTTTTTTATATTGTTCATCTTGAACTATCTTCTGTTTATCATCAACTTCTTTTACAGATTGAATCTTTTGAACATTGTTAGTCTGTGCATTATCAATATCTGCAATTCTTCCTATTTCCATAAGGGCCTCCTTAAAAGTATAGAGTTATAGATATTATAGCAAAAAAAAATTAAATTAGATGTTTATTATTTTAAAAGTAATAAAAATTATATTTTAGTTCTATAAAGATTCTAGAAGTTCGTCAAAATTATTAAGTCTAAAGTCAATCAAAGAATCCATATAAGGTTCTTTGAAATAACTTATAGCACTATTTAATTTTAACTCTTGAATAAGCTGTACACCAGTTAAAAAATCTGCACCTTCATCATTTAAAATAGCTTTTATTAAAGATATTTGAATTGATGCATCATTATATCTACCAGCTTCCAATAATGCTGCAACAACTAAATACATAGTATATTTATCTTCAAGTTTATATTTAATTTGAAGTGATTCTAATACTTTAATTGTTTTTTCTGGTTCATTATTATGTAAATCTATTAAAGCTTTAGTTCTAAGGTATGAGGGACTTTGTTTTCCGTCTATTGTTAAATCTGCTTTGTAAAAAAGTCCTATTGATTTTAACAAATCAATATAAAACTGAGTCACAACTAACGGACCTTCTAAAAAATTATTATTGATTCTCAAAGGAGTATTATCTTGCAATCTAGCAAAATATTTATAATCATTTTCATGCTCTTTTCGTATAGTAGATTTCATCAAATATACTAAAGGGTCTCTATAATGTTCTTTAAACAAAGGATGAGATAAATCTATTTTGTTTTCTTCAAGTTTTACCAAATAATCAAGAGATTTATAAAAAATCGTATTTTTATAATTTAAAGGATCAGAATCAA
>LLEJ01000159.1_pt1 | contig 10581 bp, 13 predicted proteins | sample 595831 | NCBI WGS metagenome assembly LLEJ01 (sample SAMN02919310, study PRJNA255460) | bioreactor metagenome | biome: chemostat; feature: culture 2011_10.1; material: sediment; isolation source: day101 10degC chemostat 2011 inoculated with Wadden Sea sediment taken from... | place: Germany: Bremen... | reverse complement strand
ATTTAATTCAAAAATTCAAATCATATATATTAAAATCTACAAAGGAGACTAAATGCAAGAATTTTATACAGTAGCAATGTTACTTTCAATTGCAACATTTACTTTATCAACAGTATCAACACCAGGACCAAACAATATCATGCTTTTGTCTTCTGGACTTACATTTGGATATAAAAGAACAGTTCCTCATATGTTTGGCATTATGTTAGGTTTTCCCTTTATGGTTCTTCTTGTTGGATTAGGACTAGGTGTAATATTTGAAAAGTTTCCAATAATATTTTCAATTTTAAAAATAGTTGGGATTTTATATCTATTTTGGATGGCATTTAAAATTGCTACAAATAAAAGTACTTTAGAAGTAAAAGAGGGTGAAGAGAGTAAACCTTTTACCTTTATTCAAAGTGCAGCATTTCAATGGGTAAATCCAAAAGCTTGGATAATGGCCATAACAGCCATATCTATCTTTGTGACATCAAAGGATGAGAGTTTTACACAAGTTGTTATCATAGCGCTTATTTATCTTTTATCGTCTATATTTTCAACAAATGCATGGACAGCAGGCGGAGTTGTATTAAAACGCTTTGTAAAAGATGAAAAGATTGTTAGGGTATTAAATATAATAATGGCAATACTTTTAGTTGCTTCTGTATTACCTATTATTTTAGAATAGTTTAAATATTTTCTATTTTATAATCTATAAAATCTTTGATACTAAAAGTTTTGAAAGGTTCTAATCTTTTATAGATAAGTTCTTTTTCTTTTATAGTTGTTGTTTTTTCATTACTCTTTTTCTACATCTAGGATTTTTTTCTAGTGTTGTTTTGATGGCTTGTACTTCTTCTAGCGTCATGTGGTCGTTGTATTTTCCATGTCCTACGTAGAAGAGGACTTTTCGCAAGCTATCGAAGATTTGTTTGCATTCTTTTTCTGTGTTCATTTTTGGCTCCAATGTGAAGAGGGTAGTTTAGCTAAGATATTATGATTTAATTATTATATATACTTTTAATAGAGCTTCTTTTAAAGAAATACTCATTTTATCAGTTTTTTTCTATCCAAACTTTTTCATCTTTTGTTATTTTACTACAACCTTTAAGTGTAAAAATAATTCTCAGTAAATAAATAGTAAGAAAAAATAAATATATTGGAACTCCAATATATATAAATAATGTTTTATTAGAGAACATAGATAAATCATACATAAAATGTGCTATAACTAATACTTTAACATACTAATTAATAACATAGGAGGTTTAAATGATAAATAAAAATACCTAGAACCCATCAAATCAATTAGCTTGTCTTTTTTTCTTTCATCTTCTATTATATAACCACTAAAAAGAAAGAAGAAAATATCATTACCCTTACTATCTTTTTTAAAAATATTTTTAGGTTTGAAATCATCATAATTTAGCATTTACTAATCTCCACCGCCGGAGGTGCCACTTCCAGAATCATAATAGCCAGGGTCAATTCCTCCACCATATGAATTCTTTTTATCTTTTTCTTTTTCTCTATTTAAAAATAGGTATACAAGAATTGCACCCAAGATGGGTAATAGCCATATTATAAAAAGTTGGATTGTTTTTTGTCTTTTTTCATAATATTCATCTTTTAGAAGTTTGTATGTGACTATGAAATTTATGATTAGAAAAATTGTAAAAGAGAAGACCATTTAGTACTCCTTATATGAGTTTAGCTATATTGTATAAGTTTTATTATTATATTTTCTTTATATGCACTTTTCCCTCTTGAAGAACTAGTGTTCTTCGCTTTACTACTTTTTTGTTGAAAAAAGTAGTGCAAAAAGCAACCAGCCGAGTTGTCAAAGGCAAGCTTCCCTACAGTTGTATAAATATTTTCTGACCTGCGAAACTCAATTCGAAAGGTACATTTAGTACCTTTCTTCTTTCAAACATTCTCGGTCTTTTTCGAAAATAGTTATAAAACTTTCGGCTTTGACAAAGGCTAAACTTATTAAGACTCCATTTCATAAAGAGTTGGATCAATGTATTCTAGTTTCATTATTGTTGTATTTATATCTACATGTTGATTATTAATCTTTTTTAGAAAACTATCTAGCCCATCTAAAGTAACAATTCTTATTTTATATTGAGACTCTGCATATCTTTTTGTTCCAAAACTTAAGTCAAGCATAGCTTCTGAAATATATTTTAAATCAATGTGATTAGTTTCATTTAATTTAGCTCCAACCATTTTACCATCTAATATAATAAGTGGATAATAAATATCAAATATTCTATTTTCTTTAATAAATTCTTTTGATAATTCATTCTTTTGACATTCATATTTATCAATTGATGCCTTTATTACACTAATACAAGCACCATACCATCTTGAATTATCATTTGGACTTTTAAATGCTTCATGAATCCCACTAACCTTATACTCTAATTCAAAATTCTTCGAAGTTTTTTCTAATAGATCTGATAAAAAGTATCTATCTGTCTTATGCAAATTTATATCTACTATTTCCATCCAATTTAAAATACATTTATACCTATTTTCTTTTTTAAAAAGAATCCATGGTTTTTCTGATTTTTTAACTTCTGCAAGAATATTAGAATCACTAAACAATGCATATTCATCTTCTTTAGATTTTTTGGTAATAGATTTTGACATATAACCAATAATATCTATTTCCCTTGTTTTCTGCTCATCTTTATCATAATATGAAGAACCAGAAGTAACTCTCCAACCATTCTCTTCAAATATCTTACAAGCTTTAAGTTCAGAACCTAATCCTGATTTCTCTAAATCTTTTCTTATCTTATTAAGTAATTCATCATCCATAAACTTATCCATTATTATAATATTTCAAATTATATCTTAAAAGAGATTTTATGATGTTTATTTTTGTTAAGGTCAAGGCGGTGATTGGATTTTATGGAGGAGCCTACTAGAGTAGGTGAGTCCATAAAATTTAAGCGCCAACGCAGAGATTGGCAAAAAGAAATATTAGAAAATCTTCTTTTTTAAAAGTCGTCGAAGTCGATTGAACCTTTACTATAATTAACTACATTCCCTTCGAAGAAGTTTGTTCTTTGGTCATTGAAACTTGCATAACCATCTACCCATGGGATTGGGTGTTTTACATTATATTCTGGTGCATATCCAACAGCTTCTAGTCTTTTATCTGCTAGGTATTCGATGTATTGTCTAATAATTGCGTCTGTGAAACCTAGAATTTGACCTTGAGTAATATATGAACCCCAATCTGCTTCTAAATCTACTGCTTTTCTGAACATCCCTCTTACAGTTTGCTCTAACTCAGCAGTAAATAGTTCTGGTCTCTCTTTTCTAGTTGAGTTAATCATATTTTGGAATAAAAGTAAGTGTGTTACTTCATCTCTTTGAATAAATCTAATCATTTGTGAAGAACCAAGCATTTTACCTGATTTTCCTAGTGCGTACATTGCTGCAAAACCTGCGTAGAAGTAAAGACCTTCTAAGATTTGGTTTGCAAATAAGGCAAGTACCATTTTTTCATCCGTAATATCTCCGGCTAGGTCTTCATATACTGCTGCGATATAATTGTTTTTTTCTCTTAATTGTAAATCATTTTTCCACATATCGTAGATTTCATCTGTGTTATCAGAGATAGATTCAACCATAACTGCATATGATTTAGAGTGATTTGCTTCTTCATATGATTGTCTTGAAAGACAAGCATTGATTTCTGGAACTGTGATATATGGATTGATATTATCCATTAGGTTATTTGTTTGTAATGAATCCATAAAAATAAGTTGAGATAGAACTAAGTCATACATTCTTTTTTCTGCAGGTGCTAAAAACTTATAATCTTTTGCATCACCTGTCATTTGTACTTCTTTAGGGAACCAAGTGTTTCCTTCCATAGTATCCCAAAGATTCAATGCCCATTGGTATTTCATTCTTGTGAAGTTAATCATTCCATCTGGGTTTCCACCAAATATTCTTCTATCATTTAGTGATTCAGTTGATTCTGGGTTATATATCGTTTTTCTTGCCATAAGCTTTACCTTAACTTTTTTATTTTCTTCGTATTTTATTCAATTTTTTAATTTGTTACATTGACAAATGCCAGATTATCTTATTGACAACCTGAACATTCCATACTTCTATCTTCTACATCATTTGCAGCTTCTGGAGATTGACTTCTTAGGTAGTAAGTCGATTTTAATCCAAGCTTCCAAGCTAATGTATAGATTTCATGTAAGTGTTTACCACTTGCTTTATCTAAAGACATAAAGATATTTGTAGACTGACCTTGGTCAATCCATTTTTGTCTTACAGCTGCTGCTTTAATTAAGTCTAATTGACTAACTTCATATGCAGGAGTATAATAAGACCAAGTCTCTGGAGATAGTTTTGGAACAACTACAGGAATAAGTCCTGATAAGTTCTCTTCAAACCATTTTCTTTTGTATACTGGCTCAATAGCTTGAGTAGTACCAACAAGAATAGAGATTGATGAAGTAGGAGCAATAGCCATTAAGTAACCATTTCTCATACCATTTGCTTTTACTTGCTCTCTTAATGCATCCCAATCATATCCAGCATCAAATAAATCTTTGTCTACAAGTGCATTTACAGCTTGTGGAGTATGGTCATGAGGCATAATACCTTTTGACCAATTTGAACCTTCAAATGTAGGATAAATACCTTTTTCAGCACCTAATTCAGATGAAGATTTGATTGCATTATACGAAACTGCTTCCATAATAGAATCAATCTTTTTAAAGTGTTCATTACTTCCCCATACAAGTTTGCTCTCTGCTACCATTTGAGCTTCACCCATAACACCAAGACCTATTGATCTTGATTTTAAGTTTGTAGCTTTTACTTTTCTAAGTGGGTAGAAGTTTAAGTCAATAACGTTATCTAACATTCTAACAGCAATTGGAACAACTCTTTCTATATCTTCTTTAGTATTGATTCTTGAAAGGTTAACTGATGCTAAGTTACATACAGCAGTGTCACCATCTATTTTCTCTTTTTCAACTATAAATACTCTTTTTCCACCGATTGAATCAAGTGCAGAAACTTTATTTGCTTTTTTCTCAATTCCACCATCAACAACAATTTTCTCATCTTCTTCATAAGTTTCAATTGTTCCATCTACAAACTCTAGTTTGATTTTATAGTGGTTTGGATTTGTATTTTGGAAGATTTCAGTACAAAGATTTGAAGACCTAATATGTCCTACATGTCCATTTGGATTTGCTCTATTTGCAGTATCTTTGAAACAAAGGAAAGGTGAACCTGATTCAAAATATGAAGTTAAGATTTTTTTCCATAAATCTTTTGCTTTCATTCTATCTTTTGTGATTGATTCATCTGCTTCGTACTCTAAATATTTTGCTCTAAATGCATCACCATGAAGTTCAGATAAATCTTTTACTTCATAAGGGTCAAATAAAGTCCAGTGAGAATCTTCTAAAACTCTCTCCATAAACATATCTGTAATCCATAAAGAAGGGAATAAATCATGAGCTCTTCTTCTTTCTTCACCAGAGTTTTTCTTTAAGTCAATGAAATCAACAATATCCATATGCCAAGGCTCAACATATACTGCGATTGCACCTTTTCTTGTACCTAGTTGGTCAACTGCAATTGCAACATCATTTGCAATTTTTAAGAATGGTACTGTACCACCAGCAGCTGATTTATGGTCATCAATAACACCACCTAAAGCTCTTACTTGGTTCCAGTCCCAACCAATACCACCACCAAATTTAGATAGTAGTGCCATTTCATGGTAAGAATCAAAGATACCTTCAATATTATCTGGTGTTGAACCAATATAACAAGAAGAAAGTTGATGTCTATTTGTTCTAGCATTTGATAAAGTTGGAGTTGCTAACATAACTTCAAATTTTGAAACTACATCATAAAAATCTTTTGCTTTTTGTTGTTTATCATCTTCATCTTGCGCTAAGAACATAGCAATTGCCATGAACATTTGCTGAGGAAGTTCAATAGGAACTCCATCTCTATTTTTGATTAAATATCTATCGTATAATGTTTTGATTCCAAGGTAGTTGAAAAGATAATCTCTTGAAGGGTCGATATGACTATTTAAATCATCTAAATCATAACCTTCACCAAGATTTGGTATAAGTCTACCTGCATCTTTTCCATATTTTAAATAGTCTTTTAAATGACAATAAGGCTCACCTTTAATTCCATGAGTTACTTTTCCAACTCTATGATAAAGGTCAAAGATAAATAGTCTTGAAGCTGCAAAAGTCCAGTTTGGAACATCAATATCTATTTTTTCAACTGCTGTTTTAATTAAAGCATCTTGAATATCTGCAGAACTCATACCATCAATAAATTTAATTTGTGCATCAAGTTCTAATTCACTTTGAGATACTCCATCTAAATCTGCAGTCGCCTCAATAGTCATCTTTTGAATTTTTGTAATATCTAAAACTTCTTTTCTACCATTTCTTTTTTGAATCATTATCGCCATATTTGTCGCCTTGTGATTAATATTATATTTTATTTATTTATTGAAAACTCTATTGAAAATAGCGTCAACATTTTTAGTGTAATACTCATAGTTAAAACACTCTCTAATTTGTTCTTCACTTAGTGAGTCTCTTAACTCATCATCAGCTAATAAGTGTCCAAGATATAAAGATTCACCATTTTCATTTATTGTTGGCTTACCTTGTTTAATCTCATCCCATACTTTCATTGCATTTCTTTGTACAATTCTATATGCGTCTTCTCTAGATACACCTTGAAGAGGTAATTCTAGTAAAACTCTCTGAGAGAAAACTAAACCACCTGTTAAGTTTAAATTTTTAATCATATTTTCAGGCATAACAGTTAAGTTTGCAATTACGTTGTTCATTCTGTGAAGCATGAAGTTAGTTGTAATAAATGCATCTGGTAACCAGAATCTTTCAGTTGAAGAGTGAGAAATATCTCTTTCATGCCATAATGCAACATTTTCCATAGCTGGAGTTGCATATGCTCTAATCATTCTAGCAAGACCTGTAATATTTTCAGTTAAAATTGGATTTCTTTTATGTGGCATTGCAGAAGAACCTTTTTGTCCTTTTGCAAAAAACTCTTCAGCTTCATAAACTTCTGTTCTTTGTAAATGTCTTACTTGTACTGCAAATTTTTCAATAGAAGATGCCATTGAAGCTAAAGCAGTAGCTAATCTAGCATATCTATCTCTATGAACTACTTGATTTGAACAAGGCTCAGGTTTTAAACCTAATTCTGCCATTGCTAATTCTTCAAGTTCAAGAGGAGCGTGAGCAAAGTTACCCATAGCTCCAGAGATTTGACCTACTGCGATTACATCCATAGTTTGTTCTAAGTTAAGTAAGTGTCTAGCCATTTCATCATACCAAACAGCTAATGTAAGACCAAAGGTAATAGGCTCACCATGGATACCGTGGCTTCTTCCTACCATTAAAGTCATCTTATGTTCTTCTGCTCTAGTTTTAATAGACTCCATTATCATCTTTACATCACTGATAATAATCTTTAAAGAGTCTCTCATTTGTAAAGCAACACCTGTATCAACTGCATCTGATGAAGTCATACCATAATGGAACCATCTCGATTCTTCACCTAAAGATTCTGAAACACTTGTATTAAATGCAATTAAATCATGTTTTGTAATAGCTTCGATCTCTTCAATTCTCTCAACAGAAAATGTTGCATTTTTAACAATCTTATCTGCATCTTCTTGAGGAATCTTTCCAAGTTTAGCCCAAGCTTTTACAGCTGCTTTTTCAACTTCAAGCCATGCTGCATATCTTGCATGTTGTGTCCAATGTTGTGTCATTTCTTCTCTGGCGTATCTTTCAACCATCTGTGTATCCCTTATTATCAATATTCTTAGATTTTTATCAAGAATTTCTCTTTATTTTTGTATGATATCGTATCTAATTTAGACAAAGATTTTGTTTAATTTTTGTTAAATTTTTACTTAATTTTAGGAAATAATATTGCCGTTTATATTAAAAAAATTTAATGCCCCTAAAGGCGAAAAAATTCAACTATTTTTATTAAAAACTTTAGGCTACAAGCCCGCTGTTGCGCATCGTTTAATAAGTAGAGGAAGAATATTTGATAGCGAACACAACTCTTACTTGATATCTCAATCAATAAAAGAAGATTGTATCTACGTAGCACTGTTTGAAGGTCATACAAGGGGGTTAAAACCTTTACACATTTTTCAAGATTTTGCAATCTTTGATAAACCATCAAATTTAGTTATCCACCCAAACTCAAAAAAGACTGCATATTCGCTTTTAGATGAAATAAGATATCACTTTGGAGATAAAGCAAATCAAGCTCATAGAATAGATGCTGAAACATCAGGACTAGTTCTTGTTGGCAAACATGAAAAAGCAACAAATGCACTTGCAGGGATGTTTGAAACAAAAGAGTATAAAAAATCTTATCTAGCAATTGTAGAAGGAAAAATAGATAAAGAACTTACAATCGATAAAAACCTAAAAAAAGAAGGTAAAAAAATCGGAGTAAGAATGGCAACATGCCAAAAAGATGAAGGTAAACACTCAGTAACACATGTCAAACCAATATCTTATAATAGTGAAAAAGATTTAACACTCTTAGAACTTATTCCCATTACAGGAAGACAACATCAAATTAGAGTTCATCTTAATTCTATAGGACATCGAATCTTAGGAGACCCTATTTATGGTGTGGATGATGTTAGTGCAGAAGCATATTTAAATAAAACATTAAATGATGAAGATAGAGTAAAAGCTACAAATTCCCATAGACTTTGGTTACATGCAAACTATTTAGAGTTTGAATTCCAAAAAGTAGTATATAAAATATTTTCAAAAAATCCAGAGATTTTAGAAGAGTTCAATCAATAAGATTGAACTTTATACCTCTGTACTCATTTTAGCTTTTGTTAAATAAGCAGAGTTATTTATATCTGAATTTATTTTTTCTTTTTGATCTGATAGTTCATCATAATTTTTAGAAAACATCTCTTTAAATAGTTCAAAAGTAGCCAGTAATTCTGAACTTCGTACTTCCCCAGGTAAAGGGTTTAAAATCCTATCAATTCTTGCCATGATTTCTTGTAAGTCGTAAAAAGTATCATTAGTGTTTGAACTACTTGTTACTCCTTCAATCTCAATTTTTAAAGGGAAGGCAAAAGCTAGAGTCATAAACCTATCTTTTTCATCCATTTCATTTAAAGTTTTAACAAAAGCTTCTTTTTCTAAATCTGGCATATTTTTAGGAATCAACTCTGAATTTTTTCCTATACCATTAGATACAAATCCATCATTGTTGAAATCATATTTTTCATAATGATGTAAAAGTAAATTATAAGCACCTTCGTCATTTAAAGAGTTGACATTTATTTCATCTACTAAAAGGGTATAGTTTTGTAAAGTGCTTAAATCATCTTTTGATAAAGAATTTAAAAAATCTTTAGCAGATGACATAGTTACATTTTCATCTTTTGCTTTATTATAAATTTCTTCAAAAGCTTCTTTATATGGTTCTCTAGCTTCATAAAAACTATCGGCCATTTTCAAATCTTTTAATATTGATACATGATTTTCATAACTATTGTTAACAGTACTCATACTAATCCTTTTCTTAGTAATATATAATCTCTTTGATTTTTAAAGTATACCATGAAAAGAAGAAACTCTTTATATTAATTTTATTCTATTTATGAATATTCCACATGTGAGTTTTATCTTCTTGGCATTGAATAAAAGTACCTTTTTTATTCTTAACAATTTTTAATTCACCTAAACAAATAGTACATTGACCAAAAAGTTTTGTGACATAGATATCTCCAGAAGATGAAGCTTCAACACAATACTCTCCAAAATATAAAATAGTCTTTTGAAAAAGTAAGAAAGAAAAAATAAATAAACATAGAAAGAAAAAAGCCACTACTAACCAAGCAATTGCAGAAATTTCCATATATCCTAAGATACCAAGTAGTAATCCAGATAAAGAGATTAAAATTAATCTTTTTACACGTAATGGTTTACCAAAAACTGTGACTTGTTTTTCATATATTCTTTCTAGTTGTACATCATTTTCTTTTTTCATAATTGAAGTATAGAATTAATGAGTTGAAAAATAGTTGAAAAAAGAATTCTAAAATAGTTTATCTTCTTATAATATATATAATCCTATCTAATCATATTTTTAGAATTATTCTGACAATATAACTGAAAATATTATAAGAGTAAAAATGAACTTTATTGAAAACATCGAAGAGCAGATTAAAAAAGTCCAAGAACAATTAAAAAACAATATTTATATGTTAGAAGATGAAAATATTCAAAAAGATATAAAAAAATATTCAGAGATTCTATATAATACTGGAATATTAAAAGGGAAGATAAAAGGACTTGAAAATGCTATCTCCCTATATAAAGGAACTATTTAAACTTCTTTATTATTCCCTTTTACAAATTTATTGTAGAGTAGTTCTATCTCTTCATCCTCAAAAATTAACATTAAAAATCTTCTCTTAATATTTTTCGAAAATTTTATTTGAACTATCAATCTCAATTTTCTCTTGTGAATTTTCATATA
>LLEJ01000158.1_pt1 | contig 10588 bp, 11 predicted proteins | sample 595831 | NCBI WGS metagenome assembly LLEJ01 (sample SAMN02919310, study PRJNA255460) | bioreactor metagenome | biome: chemostat; feature: culture 2011_10.1; material: sediment; isolation source: day101 10degC chemostat 2011 inoculated with Wadden Sea sediment taken from... | place: Germany: Bremen... | reverse complement strand
TACAAGATATTGAAGTTGATAAAAAACTAGGTCTACATTCAATTCCTAGTAAGTTTGGTGCAAAAAAAACAATGAATATTTCAAAAGTTTTTCATTGTTTTACTATACTATTTTGGTTACTGTTTGTAATTAGTTCTCAAAGTGGATTATTTGCATACCTTGCAGTACTAATTGGAGCTATTATGCTTACTTATGAACATATCATTGTAAATAGAGATTTTACTAAAATAGATAAAGCTTTTTTTACTGTAAATGGCTACTTAGGAATAATATTCTTTATATTTATTATAATTGATTCAATTTGAGACATTTCTGTTACAATTATTAAACCTCCCTTAAATTATTTTCCACTATAATTAAATAATTTATTTTGGGGAATTGATAATGGGGAATAAACTAAAAGAGGTCACTTATCTAACGGTAAAGGACTTAAAAAAACAGGATATTATACTTCCGGGAACTTATTCTAGTACTTTTGAGGGGATAGCAAAAAAACTAGAAGTAAATTTTGAAAAAGAGAATATAATACTAAAAGATCTACAGCAAGATGTAAATCATGTAGATGGCATTGTAAAAAGAGCAAATGAAAATCTTACAACTTTACATAAATCAACTTGTGATGCGCAAAAAGCAATAAAAGATAAAGATAATGAATCTTTAAAAGCTATCAATACAGAACTCGTAAAGATGCAAGAGCAAATTGATTTCTTACAAAAAGAACTTTTTTCTGATCCTTTAACCGGAGGATATAATAGAAAATGGTTTGCAGATTATTATTTAGAAGATGAAAAATTCAAAAATGACGGATTTATCGCTTTTCTAGATTTAAATAAATTTAAAACAATAAATGATCAATATGGGCATATTGTTGGAGATCAAGTTTTAAAATACCTGGTAAAGTTTTTACAAAAAGAACTAAATTATCCAGGAGTTCATGTTATTAGATATGCAGGGGATGAATTTATTGTATTATTTGATAAAGAAAAAACAGCATCTTTAAACGTAAACAATATTATGAAAAATGCGCAAATAAAGCTATCTGAACAAAAATTAAAGTCTTCAAAAATTAAAGCACTTCAATTTTCATTTTCTTATGGACTAACAAGTTTTAAGACTAATCAAAATGTAGAACACATCTTAGATATTGTAGATGATTTAATGTATAAGAACAAAGAAGAAAATAGATAAGCCTTTATAAAATAGCTATAAGCTTATCTATGATATGATTCGAACCTAATTTCAAATGCGTCTGTGGCTCAACTGGATAGAGCACTGGGTTTCGGCCCCGGCGGTTGGGGGTTCGACTCCCTCCAGGCGTACCATTAAAAGCTCGATTTAATTACTGTTTACAGTATTTAAGTCGGGCTTTTTTTATTTATATCAATATTGACTAAGTGGAATAATTATTGAGAACTTTGCTCCTTTATATTTCTCACCTTTATATTCGAAAACTTTATTTTCAACATTTATAAATCCCTCAAGATGTTTTTGAATAATTTGATAAGTCATATATAGTCCTATCCCTGTACCTTGTGATTGGTGTTTTGTAGTAAAATATGCTTCAAATATTTTCTCAATATTTTCTTTTGGGATGCCTCCTGCATTGTCTTTTATCGTGATTAACATATTCCCTTTTTGGATAAGTTCAGAAGAATTTGAATCCTCATTATCTTTTATGTTAGAGTCTAATTTTCTTTTTATATCAAAGAAGATAATCTTTTCATCTTGATTAGTATTATCAAAGGCATCGATTGCATTGTTTAAAATATTTATAATTGATTGGATAAGTTCATTTTCGTAAGTATTTATTTGAAAATCTTCAATATTTTGGATGATGTGAATATTTTTATTAGAAAACCTTGATGAGGTTAATTGAATAGTTTTTTCATAAAGTTCATCTGTACTAAATTCTTTTGCAACTTTATTAGGATTAAAAAACTCTCTAAAATCATCAATTGTTTGAGATAGATATTTAGTAGATTTTAAAATTGCTGTTATAGATTCACTTTGTGTCTCTTTTGTAAGTATTCCTAGGTCTTCTTCGAGTTTAATTCTACTTGTAGCAGTACTAATTAGATTTAATGGTTGTCTCCATTGGTGTGCAATATTACCAATCATTTCCCCCATAGAAGCCATTTTTGATTGTTGATATAAAATCATATCTTTTTTTCTATTTGCGTTAAGTTCTTTTAAAATTCGTTGATTGTAGTTATCGAAAAACTTTTTAAGTACATCAGATATATATGTTGCAATAAACAATAAAAATATTGTAATAAGAAAACTTATAACCATAATATTTTTTAATGATTCATCGTTTATCTTTTCTAACTCTTTCTCTTTTTTGTCTAAATATCTAGTTAGTTCTTTATCGTAAAAACCAGATGCAATTGCCCAGTTCCAATCATCTAGCCCCTTTACATAAGTAATTTTTTTTGCAGGTTTACCTGTTTCAGGCATTATTGTTCCAATGTATTTAATATACCCACTACCTTCTTTTGCTTTTTTTATTATCTCTTGTGTGATTTTAAAACCATTTTTATCTTCTAGATTTATTCTATTTACACCTATATACGACTCTTTTATATGAGCTAATTGTGTTCCTTTGTAATCAAAGATAAAAACGTATCCATTGTTTCCATAAGATATTTTTTGAATATGGTCTGTTAACATGTGATTTTTTAAATTTTTTGTGAACTCATCAACATATTCACCTGTCCCAACAAATAAATCTAAGGGCTTGAATAGTTTGTTAAAGGTGATTTTTTTATATTCACCTTTTAAATCATCTGGTTTAAACCAATATAGAGTATTAAAAAAAGTACCATCTTTTTTAAGGTTTTTAATCATTGTTTCTGTAATTAATTGACCTTTTTTATCCTTAGTACCTAATAAAGACTTTCCTTCTAATTGCGGTTTTAAGGGATGAAGAACATTTTTACCTTTCATATTGTAAATATAAAAATATCCTCGATTGTCATTGAATCTAACGTCTCTCAAGGCTTCTTTTATAAGTTCAATTACTCTATCATTTCCTTCATGGGAAAATTTTTTATAAAGGTTTTCTATTATTGAATAAGCTTGATTAACACTTTTTTCTAAATCATCATTTAGCTCTTTTTCTAACTTGCTTTTTTCATTGATAATATCGTTGTAAACTTTCTCTACTTGAACTTTTATAAGAGTTTTATTGGTTTCTATATAATTTTTTTTGTAGATATCTAAATCTTTTTTAAAATTCTTTTCGTTTTGAATATAAATAAGAGAATTGACTACTATAGCAATAGTCATAATCACTAGAATAGGTGAGTATTTAACAAAGTTTAAAAGTTGTTTCTCACTATTTATTAACATGAGTTATTGCTCTAACATAATACTTATGTCTTTTTTTGCTCTATTTGATAGAAAGTTTTTATATAAAGTTTGATTTACTTTGAATAACAATTTACTATTATTTTGAATTTGTTCTGTAATTACATGAGAAGCTACTGAAATTTGGATAAAAAGTTTATTGTCTGAACTTACCCATGTATTTACTATTTTAGAGTGTGTCAATGATTTTAGAGATATATGTTCTGCAAACTTTTTAATATCTTTATCATAAGTTAAAGCATCATTCGTCTCTTCTTCATAATCTCTATAAAGTTTTAGTACTTTAATATAAATCTTTTTTGTAAGGTTATGACTTGCATTGATAAGTGCTTTTTGTCTATGAAAATTAAACTCTTCTTTATCAATATTCGCAGTTGCTCCAATTTGAGTTACATAACCTCTTTTTTTAGGGTTTATTAACCATGTAGGACTATCAGCTGGCAATATCACTTCTTTTTTAGGTGTTTCTGTATTACTTGAAAAAGGGTAAAAACAACCTCCTAATAGAAGAGATATTACAATTGATAAAAGAAGAGTTTTTTTCATGTTATTTTTTCCTATTTATATTAATAGTTTCTGTCTAACAGTCACTAAGTTTTTAATGATTTTTTTTGATTTAGCTAAAGCTTTTTTACTTGAGTTTTTATCAAATGTTAAAGCTACAGCCATTCTTCTCCCTACATGGGATTGAGGTTTTCCAAATACTCTTACAAATGAATCTTTTGTAAAGGCACTTTTTTCAATCTTAACTTCTGGATTAAAAGTATCATTTTTTGCTTTATATGCAGCACTTGCCCCTGCACCATAATCGATATAATCTAAAGGCAATCCTAATACTGCTCTAACATGAAGTGCAAATTCACTTTGAGATTGAGTAATCATAGTAACCATTCCTGTATCGTGAGGTCTTGGACTTACTTCTGAAAAATATACTTCATCACCTTTTACGAACATCTCAACACCAAAAATACCACGACCACCTAAGCCATCCGTTACAGTTTTAGCAATCTTTTGTGCATTCTTTTTAGCTTTTTTACTCATATCCATTGGTTGCCATGAGAAGATGTAATCACCATCTTGTTGAATATGACCAATTGGTTCACAAAATACAGTTTGCTTTTCATTTCTTACAGTAAGTAGTGTAATCTCATAATCAAATTTTACAAATGCTTCAACAATTAGCTCACTTGCATCACCTCTTGCTTCTTTTGCAATTTCCCATGAAGCTTTTAAATCTTTTTTACTTTTAGCAACACTTTGACCATGTCCTGATGAACTCATAACAGGTTTAATAACACAAGGGAAGCCCATATTTTTTGCAGCTTTTTGTAATCCTTCAAATGTAGAAACAAACTCATATGGTCCAGTTTTTACTTTTAATTCTTCTGCGGCAAATCTACGAATATTTTTTCTATTCATTGTTTTGTTTACTGCATCTGCATTTGGGATAACATGAAAACCTTCTTTTTCAGCTGTGAAAAGAGCTTCTATGTTGATTGCTTCAACTTCAGGTAGGATATAAGTTGGATTTTCTTTTCTAATTACATCTAAAATTTCGTTTTCATTCTTCATGTTTATAGTATAAGCTCTATTGGCAACTAATTGGGCAGGTGCATTATTATAACTATCAACTGCAATTGTTTCGATACCAAGTCTTTGAGCTTCAATAATAACTTCTTTACCAAGTTCTCCACTTCCTAGAAGCATGATTTTAATTGAATCTGATTTTAGAGGTGCTGTAAATTTCATTTTTGTCCTTCTTTTTGTATTAGTTCTTGAGTTTCTTTTTTAATCTTTTCTTGAAATTTTTTATCAAAAGTCACAAGCTTATTTTTTCTAATAATTGATTTTAAGATTTTTACATAGTTGTGTCCAATACCTGAATATTTTGACATTGTGCCACTTAGATTCATCCCATCAATAAGATTTCCTGTAGCTCTCATTTGTTTTCTTTTTAATCTAAATTCATAATAAGCGCCAGTTCTATTTAGGTTTTTCATATATGCTGTAATAGAAGCTTGTAAATTTGGGAAAATTCTAATAAAGTGTTTTTTACCAGAAGGTCGCCTAAGTGGCATCATTCCAATTGCAGGATTGTATGTCCAGTGCCCAAAAATATTGTTAGCTTTTTTAAAAAATCTACTTTTCCCCCAACCACTTTCAGTTGCAGCTTGTGCTAAAGCCATTGAAGGAGGGATAATGTCAATTCTTTCTAGATATCTTGAATAGTTATATATGTCTTGTACTTTATACTTGATTTGTAAGTCTTTTAACATTTTGTATTCTTCAGAAGTAGGGTCTAGATTTTTATTTTTATTTAGAGATTTAACAAAAGCTCTCTCTTTTAAAATCTTTCTATTTTCTATTTCAATTCTTTTATTAAAATAGTTAAAGAAATAATCTTTTTGTTGTGCTATTGGTAGTTTATAGTAACTTTTTGGGAAACCAGCATCTGCATTAAGTGAGATAAATAATACAGATACTAAGATTAATATTTTAAATAAATTTTTCATTATATTATAGCTGTGAAAATCTGTTTTACAGCCCCCTTAAAATATATGTTCTCTGCTACTTTTGAAATAGTTAGTTCTTCTTCACTTTTTGGATATACAAAAGTTTTACTAGTTACTAAATCTAAATCATTAGCTCTTATAAAGCAAGCAACCATTCCCGTTCCACAAGCAAGAGTTTCACCTTCTACTCCTCTTTCATATGTTCTAACTTTTATTGTGCCATTTTCGATTTTTGCAAAGTTTACATTTGCGTTGTGTTCATATCTCATTTTTGCACATAAATCATGGTCATATTTGTCTAAGTCATCTACGATAGTTACTAAGTGAGGAACACCTGTATCAATCAAGTACCAAGTTAGACCTTCTTGTTGAAACTCTTCTTTTATAACAAGAGGTTTTGTCATTTGCGTTTCAACGATGTTATCATTTACTTCTGATTCTATTAAACCAGCTTTTGTCAAAAATTTCATTTTTGAAGAAGCAAGACCATTTGTAAATGCATAGTGAGCAACTGCTCTAGTTGCATTACCACACATAGCAGCATCACTTCCATCACTATTATAAAATTGCCATTTAAAATCAGCTTCTTGGCAAGGTAATAGTACTACAAATCCATCTGCGCCTATTCCTTCAGTTCTGTTACATAATTTTATTGCATCAGCTGTGTAATCTTTTTCAATAAATGTATGAAAAATTACAAAATCATTTCCACTAGCAGAATATTTTGTATATGTCATAAAATCTCCTTAATGATTCTCTCTACCTCTTTTTGCAAATTTTTTAAATTTGATGAATTATCAATTACTAAATCAGCTAAATCTTTTTTCTTTTCTATATCCATTTGATTGGATATCTTAAGTGCTGCTTCATCTTCATTGATACCATCTCTTTGCATTAATCTTTGTATTTGCAACTCTTTTGGTGTGTAAATTACTAAAGATTTTGGTATTGGATAATGCATCTTTTCAAAAAATAGTGGAATATCTATGAAATAGGGCTTGTTTTGTTTTTCAAATATCGCAGCTTCTTTTATGATTTCCTCTTTTATCAAGGGATGAATAAAAGCTTCTAGTTTTAATTTTTCTTCTTCATTTGAAAAAATTATTTTGCCTAGCTCTTTTCTTAGAACTTTTCCATTCTCTACAAATTTAGCTCCAAACATATTAGCAATTTCACCACTATGCATATCAAGTAGCTTATGGGCTATTTTATCTGCATCAATCGTAAGAAAACCATGGAGTTTTAGTAGATTACAAACTGTACTTTTACCTGTTGCAATTCCACCTGTTAAAGCTATTGCATGTTTAAATAAATCATTACTCATAGTAATTATTTTACTATAATAATGATTTATCTTTCTTTATTTGAGTTTTGTAACGAAGAATTTATCTTTTAGCGATACCTGTAAGTGCTTTATGTTGTCCTGCAGGGAATACAAAAGATGCATGATGAATCTCTGTAGAATAGTATTCTAAATCACTTAATAAATCAGATCTTTGTAATATAATATCAGCTGTTGGGTGATATTTTTTAGATGCTAAAATTGCAGTTGAATGTCCAAATCTAAATGGCATTGCAATCCAGAAGTTTCTTCCTACAAGCTCTAAATCTTCTTTTAGTTCATTACTATCATTACTAAAACTTGACGTTTTAAATGTAATAACACCATCATCTTTTAAAACTCTTTCAATATTAGCTAAAAGCATTTCATCTAATTTTACATCAGTGAAAATGATTACATCAATATTTTTTTCATTTTTTGAAGTTAAAAGTGATACATCACCAAACTCAATATTTCCAGTATGTTTTGATGCTTCATTTTTTAAATTATCAGTAGAATTTCCAATTATTAAAACGTTTTCGGCTTCTTTATGAGTACAAAGTGGAGTGTGCACCATCATTTCATTAAAAGTTTGATTATCTCTCATTTATGAATGTCCTTATTTTTTATAAAATTTTGGATATAATACCAAAAAATTTTTAAATTACAAGGATAAATTAATGTGTGCTGAAAAATTACAGCGTATTTTAATGGCAATAGTATTAACGGTATCACTTTTTTTACTTTTAAATGGTTCTATTTTCGGAATTATTTTACAAGTATTTGTGATTTCGATGATTCTAATATGGGCATTTACAGATTTTTGTCCTTCTCTTTGGGCATTTGAAAAAATGTTCGGAGCTTGTGAAAAAAAAGAAAATAAGGAAAATAATGGCAACAGTTAGTTACAAAGATGCTGGTGTAGATATCGACGCAGGAAATCAATTTGTAGAGAATATTAAACCTCTTGTTAAATCAACAATGATTCCAGGAGTATTAGGTGGAATTGGTTCGTTTGCAGGTGCATTTGAACTTCCAACAGGATATAAAGAACCTGTAATTCTTTCTGGAACAGATGGTGTTGGAACAAAGTTAAAATTAGCAATTGATTCTAAAAAATTTGATACAGTAGGTATTGACTTAGTAGCTATGTGTACAAATGATTTACTATGTAACTTTGGAGAGCCTCTATTTTTCTTAGATTATTATGCAACTGCAAAACTTGAAGTTGATGAAGCTACAGATGTTGTAAAAGGTATTGCTGAAGGTTGTATTAGATCTGAGTGTGCTCTTGTTGGTGGAGAAACTGCTGAAATGCCTGGTATGTATAAAGAGGGTGATTTCGATTTAGCTGGTTTTTGTGTTGGTATTGCAGAAAAAGCTGAATTAAATAGAATTGAAAGAATTGAAGCTGGTGATACACTAATTGCACTTCCAAGTTCTGGTATCCATTCAAATGGTTTTTCACTTGTAAGAAAACTTCTTTTAGAAAAAATGGGAATGACATTAGAAGATGAGTTTGATGGTAAACCATTAAAAGATGTATTACTTGAACCAACTAGAATTTATGTAAAAGAATTCAAAGCAAATAAAGAAAATATCAATGCCTTAGCACATATTACAGGTGGTGGAATTACTGAAAACTTACCAAGAGTTTTACCTGATAATTTTAAAGCTGTTGTAAAAAGAGATGCTATTAAAGTATTACCTATTTTTGAATTTATGGGGCAATTTGTAGAAACAGAAGAGATGTACAGAACGTTTAATATGGGTGTTGGTATGGTTCTTGTTGTAAATCCTGCAAATGTAGATGCAGTTCTTGCAAACACTGATGGATATGTTATTGGTGAAATTGCTACTGGCGAAAAAGGTGTAGAATTTATTTAATATTTACTTTTAAATAATTCATTAAAAGGGTATCCAAAATGGTTACCCTTTTTTTATGCCTAAAATATTAATACATACTAACTTATCATATCTTTTTCATATCCTTTAAGTATGCTTATACTTGAGACGAAGGAGAAAGTAATGTTTAAAAATGTTAGTATAAAAGTAAAAGTTTTAGCAATTACGCTTTTAGGACTATTTCTATTAGCAAGTGTAGTAGGCTTTATTTCTGTAAATAAAGCAAGTGAAGCCTTAATGAAAAAGAGCTATGGATCCCTAACTTCTGCCAGAGATGGTAAAACTGAACAAATCAAAAATTTCTTTGCAGATAAAATAGCAAGTATTGATACCCTTGTAAAAACTAAAGATGCAATTGAATTAGCTTATGATATGGATAGTATTGAAGGTATGATGAATATCAATGCTGACGGAAAGTTTCCCATTGAAGAACAACATGTAAAAAATGTAACTGCACCACATGAGAACTTTTTTAATAACTACATGAAAGCAAATGGATATGCAAATATTTATATGGTAAATGTACGAACTGCCCAAGTTATGTATGCAGTAGATAAAAAATCTGATTATGGTGAAAATTTAAAAACTGGAGAATTAAAAAGTAGTGGTTTAGGTGAAGTTTTTGAGAAAACAATGAAAAATATGAGACCTACTTTTGTAGATATAAAACCATATGGCCCAAGTAACAATGCTCCAACTATGTTTTTAGGCGCGCCAATACTTGAAGATGAAGAATTAACAGGTATTTTAGTTTTTCAAATCAGTGATAAAATCATTAACAGTGTTATGAAGTTTAGAAAAGGGTATGGAAAAACTCAAGAGGATTATTTAGTAGGAACTGATTTTCTTATGCGAAGTGATAGTTATTTAAACCCAAAAACTCATAGTACAAAAGCATCATTTGCAAATCCTAAAAAAGGAAAAGTAAAAACAAATGCTTCTCAAACTGCATTAAAAGGTAAGTCTGAAACAAAAATTACTACAAATTATAATGGTACTTCAGTTCTTTCTGCTTATGGATTAATAAAAATAGGAAAAGATTTAAAGTGGGCGATAATATCTGAAATAGACGAAGCTGAAGTTTTAATGGCTTCTAAAAATATCAAAACCCAAAGTACAATTATAGCCCTTATATTTTTAGTTGTAATTGCTTTTATTGTTTATTTTGTAATAAACAAAGAAGTAATAAAACCTTTAAATGATTTCCAAAATGGTTTGATTGATTTCTTTAAATATTTAAATAAAGAGACTGAAACGGTTACCTTATTAGAAAATAAGACAAAAGACGAAATAGGTGTAATGTCTCAGATTGTAAATGAGAATATTGTAAAGACAAAATCTTTATTAGAAGAGGATGCTGCTTTAATTGAAGATGTAAAAAGAGTAGTATCTTTAGTAAAAGAAGGAAAAATTAAACAAGAAGTAGTAAAAAGCACTAGTGATGAAAAACTAGAAGAAACTGAAAAACTATAGCTAAAAT
>LLEJ01000157.1_pt1 | contig 10634 bp, 12 predicted proteins | sample 595831 | NCBI WGS metagenome assembly LLEJ01 (sample SAMN02919310, study PRJNA255460) | bioreactor metagenome | biome: chemostat; feature: culture 2011_10.1; material: sediment; isolation source: day101 10degC chemostat 2011 inoculated with Wadden Sea sediment taken from... | place: Germany: Bremen... | reverse complement strand
TATTGAAGATGTGGTTAATCATTGTAAATCACTTGCAGAAGCATCTTATAAAAGTAATAATATTACACTATTAGTTGATATAAAAGATACTAACTCTAAAGTAGAAGGAAGATTTGGAGAACTATCACAAGTAATATTAAATATATTAAATAATGCAAAAGATATTTTAAATGATAAGAATCTAGAAAATAAAATTGTAAATATTATAGTAGAAGAAAAAAAGAATGATTATGAGATTATTATTCAGGATAATGCAAAAGGTGTACCAAAAGAGATTATAAATAAGGTATTTGAACCTTATTTTACAACAAAACATAAATCACAGGGAACTGGAATTGGGCTTTTTATGAGTAAAGAGATAATACATAAACATTTTAAAGGAGTGCTAGAAGTCTCAAACAAAAAATTCATAATAAATGAGGAAGAGTACTTTGGAGCATGTTTTAAAATTAAATTACCAATAAAAGAGCTTTCAGCTACTTGATTTGAATTAAGGTTTAGGCATATTATTTTTGATAAAATGTGAAGATTAAATTACATAGGATTCTTTTATGGCATATTTCCCTGCTTTTATAAAGTTTGATGATAAAAAAATTTTAATTGTAGGTGGTGGATATATCGCCCATGAGAAATTAGAGCATTTATTAGATTTCACAAATGATATTACTTTAATATCAAAAGATTATTGTAGTGATATTCAGAAACTAATTGATAATAATTCATTAACTTATATAAAAAAAGCTTATGAAGAGGGTGATATCAAAGGTTTTGATATTATTATTGCAGCAGTTGATAGTTTCGATATTCAAGAGTCGATATTTATGGAAACTAGAAATTATAATTGTTTATGTAATTGTGTTGATTTGCAAAAGTATTGTGACTTTATTTTTCCTTCATATGTAAAAAAAGGTGATTTAACAATTGCTATATCAACTTCTGGTTCATCACCTGCAATGGCGAAGCATTTAAGAATATGGCTTAATAAAATGATTCCAGAATCAATTGTGGGTTTTTTAAAACAAATGAGAGAGTATAGAAGAACTATGCCAAAAGGAAAAGAAAGAATGCAATTTTTAGATAAAAAAGCAGAAAACTATATTTCAAATTGGAAGGAAAATAAATGAAATCAAGAAATTTATTAATAATAGCATTTTTTATAATATTTATGTTTTTAGGTATAACAGCATTACGTCAAGGAATGCCTTCAGAGAAGAATGAACGTATATATACGATGTTGCAAAAACATATGCCATATGTTGTTGAAAAAAGAGCAGGGGGCTTCTCTATAAAGAGTAAAATTACTGGTATAAAAGAAAAACCACCCGCAAAAGACATTTTTTTAAGATTAGAACAATTAGAAAAACAGTGGGGAAAAGAGTTCCTAAAATTAGAAAACAATATTTTAGTAGTAATGGATAAAAATAAAAAAACAGTAACAAAAATATTACTTAAAACAGATGAAGAAAAAAAATGGGTCAAAGAATACTTTGAATTTAAATAAAAATTATATATATCTTTAGGTTTATAAATTAGAATTAACAAATAATTAATTTAAGTCAGGTATTTAACATATTTATTTCACTATAATTCCTAAAAATAATATGATTATATTAAAATCTAGGAGTTTTAGTGAAAGTTAAATTAAAAGATCTTTTTTTATTTAAAGATTTATGCGATGATACTATTTCAAAAATTGAAGAAATAACTACTCCTCTAAAGCTATCAAAAGATAATATTCTTTTTTATGAAGGGGATGACTCAAAATATCTTTATGTACTTACAAAAGGTATTATTAAACTGTACAAAACAGCCTCAAATGATAAAGAAATTGTGATGAAATATTTTCATCAAAATGAGCTTATAGCTGAAGTTGCAAACTTTGATAATATTCCTTATCCTGCAACTGCACAATGCTTTACAGATAGTGAATTGCTTAGAATTGATTTTGAAAAGTTAAAAGAATTAATATATTCTGACCCTGAATTATCATTTGTAATTCAAACATCTCTTATCAAAAAAATTAGAAACTTGGAAAAACTAGTATCTTTACATGTTGTTTTAGATTCAAAAGAAAGAATTGCAAAATACTTATGTGAGCATACTGAAGATTTTTTCAATACAAAAAATATAATTATTGCTGAAATATTAAATATCTCACCAGAGACGCTTTCTAGAATATTAAGAGTGTTTAAAAATGAAGGTTTAATTGATAGTAAGGCAAAAACAATAGATAAAGAAAAACTAGAGTCTTTCTTCTCTTAAGAGATTAAGTGGTTATTTAAACCACTTAAGTTTTTCTCTTAATTTAACAACTTCTCCTACAACTATAATTGCAGGTGTTGGCATACCTTTAGATTCTTTAGCGATATTTTCTAGTGTAGATACTAGTACTTGCTGTTCTGGAGTAGAACCTTTAGAAATAACAGCACAGGGATAGTCTTTATCTTTACCAAGTTTAATCAATTTTCTAGTAATTAATCCTATGTTATGGAATCCCATTAAGAATACAATAGTTTCATCATTTAAGAATGTTTGCCATTCTACTTGAGATATTTTCTTATCAGGTGTTTCATGTCCTGTTACAACTCTAAATGATGTTGTAATTCCTCTATGTGTTACAGGAATACCTGCATATGCAGGAACAGATACTGATGATGTGATTCCTGGAATAATTTCAAACTTAACATCTCTTTCAAAAAGATAGATAGCTTCTTCTCCACCTCTTCCAAATACAAAAGGATCTCCACCTTTTAATCTTACAACGTTGTCATATTTTAAAGATGATTGATAAATAATTTCATTTATTTCATCTTGTGGAACAGGATGTCTACCGTCTTGTTTTCCAACATAAATCATTTCACAATGTTCTTGTGCCATATCTAAAATTTCTGGATTTGCTAATCTATCATAAATTAAAACATCTGCTTCTTTTACAACTCTTGCTGCTTTTAAAGTCATTAATTCAATATCTCCAGGACCTGCACCTGTTAAATATACGTTTGCCATTTTATTTTCCGTCCTCATATATGAATATTCCTGAAGGTTTTTTAATATCTAAAATTTCTTTTTCTAAAACCCATTTATTTGTATTAATTACTGCTAGTTTGTTTGTATCATTGATTGAAACATATAGTTTAGGAGATATATTTGACCATCTAATATGTAGTACTTTTCCATCAAAAGTAAATGTTTTTACAATTTTTAATGTTTTAGTATCAATAATTTGAATTGTTGGGAAATCTTTTCCCGAATAAGTTACTGCTAAAAAATCTTTCTTAGGACTTAAACTTGTAAATACAGGTAAGCCTTGTGTTTCAATATTTCTTAAAAATTCAAAATTATTATCATAAACTAGAACTTTACTATCTCCAACAGCTGGTACAAACACTTTATCTCCACCAATTGACCAGAATCCAAAATGAGGTACTTTAAGAACCATTTTTCTGTCTTTATTTAAATAAATCTTTATTTTTTTATATTTCATAGTATCTAAATCAACAACACCATAATGACTTGATGTAAAGAATCCAGCAATATAATTATTGTCTTTAATCATAGCATCAAAAGGAAGTTGTCCTACGTCTTTGAATTCTTTATATACTTCAAAGTTAGCTTTTCCTTTACCTTCACTCATGTCTTTGTAAACTGAAATAGTATCGTTATCCATTTGTGAAAAAACTAAGTAGTTTTTATAAATTTTAATACCAACATTTTTTGAACCAGTTTTAATTTTTTTAATAGGGTTTAAATCTCTATCTAAAATATCTACACTTTGGTCATCATAGTTTGCAACTGCAACATAGCTTTTTCCAATAACAAAACCAATTGCTGATTTTGATGTTTTATATTCATTTGATATCTTTTCAGATATTGGATCAAATTTAATTACATAACCATCTCTTGAAATTACATAACCATCTTTTCCTTCAAACTTAACTACACCATGATTCATATTTCTCATATTCATAATTCTTGTATTTTTTACATCATCAAGAATAGTTGCTAAAGATGAATCTTCTCTTTCAACAACAAATATTTTTTCTTTTGCATATGCAGAACTTAGTGCTATAATAGCAACTAATATAATTTTGAAAAATTTCATTATAATCTATCTCCTAATTTCTTCGTCAGTTAAATAACATGATGGGTCTTCTTCCCATAAGTCACCTGTTATTGCGTAAGCTCTAGATCTAGAGCCTCCATTACATATATCTATATAATCACAATTTGAACATTTACCTTTGATTTCTCTTGGGCTTTGTCTTAATTTATTAAGCAATTCATTACTTGTAGAAGTCCAAATTTCGTCAAATGGTGTTTCTAAATAGTTACCTACAGTAAATGGGAAAAATGGGTCAGGTTTAACATTTCCAGCCCAATCCATATTACCAAGCCTATTTCCTGCAGAATTTCCACCCCATGATTTTAACTTCTTTTCTAATAGTTCTACCTTATTGGGATACTCTTTTTTAAACCTATTTAAAAGTAAAATTGCATCCATTTCCATATTTCCAGTAACTATATCTATATTACTGTCGCTCTTATAATATTCAAAAGCCTTATCTATGATAAATTCAACATACTCTCTTCTTTGTTCTTTTGAAATATCAATACTTAAGTTATCTTCTCCACGTCCAGAGTAGACAAGATGTGAAAGATATAGTTTATTTACATTTAATTCTTCACAAAGTTCAAACATTTTATAAAAACTATCTTGAGTCTCTTTTGTAATAGTAAATCTAATACCTGCATTTCCACCGTGTTTTTGAATAAGTTTGATTGCAGCAATAGATTTTGCATAAGCACCTTTTTGACCTCTAAAATAATCATGAACTTCTTCAATACCATCTATTGAAATACCAATATAATTAAATGTATCAATTATTTTATCGACATTATTCTCTTTTATATACATTCCATTTGTTGAAAGATAAGTCATAATTCCATTATCTTTCATGCATTGTGCAATATCAAAAATATCTGATCTTAATAATGGCTCACCACCAGAGAAAATAACAAAATTAACTCCACCAGCTTTTAATTTTTTTATAGTTTGTTGTATCTCTTCAAAGGTAAGTGTATCTTTTTCATTTGCATCAGCTTTACTATAACAGTGATGACAAAGTAAATTACATCTATTTGTGAAGTTCCAAATCATTATAGAACCATTTAGTGTTCTTGATTTTTGTTCTTCTATTGTAGATTTTATTAAGTTTGATAATCTAAACATTCTACTTTGCTCCTTGAGATTTGTAAGACATAATAAATTTAGTAATTGCATCTAAGTCATTTTGAGATAGTTTATCTTTAAAGCTTGGCATTACTGATCTCTTATGACCTAATTGTTTATATGTAGATTTTGGAGCTATGATATGACCTTGAATTTCACCTACTGTTCTTTTGTTTGCAATCTCTTCAAATGATGGTCCAAATGCAACAGAAGTTTGATGGTGACATCCCCAACAATATTCTTTAAATACTTTCTCTCCGGCAGTTTCTTGAGAAAAACTTAATGAAGTTAAAAGCATTAGTACAAGTGGTATTTTCTTAATAATACACATTTTGTACTCCTTTTCTTTTGAGTGAATAATAGTAACATAATTAAAAATTCTATTACTTGATTCCTATCAATTAAATATAGTTAGAATAGGATAAAATAAAGAAATAATTTATAGGAGATTAAATGGAAATTGTAATGACGCTAGTTTTTTCAATAGTACTTTTAGTATTTATGATATATCCAGCTATGAAAATTGTAGAGTTTCTTGAAACAAAGATGGAAATTAGTGATAAAATGTATAATATTTCAACTGTAGTTTTAACTATTGTGTTATCACTTGTAGTAGGTGCTGGATTATATTATTTATAATCCAGCTAAAGCTTATTTTTTATAACAGCTTCTTTTTTTAACTTATCTATTCTTTTACTTATAACTGATTGAAATTTCTTCATTTTGATTTTATTTTCAATTACAGGTTTAATTTGTTCTAATTTAACTGTATATGCTGGTTGTTTTGCATCTACAAATACAATATGCCATCCATAATTAGTTTGAATCGGATTTTTTGAGTAAGAGTTCTCTTTTAAACTTTTTGCTTCATTCCAAAATGCTTCTAACATAGCACCTTGACCAAACCAACCTAAATCTCCACCTTTAGGTGCTGATGGACCAATAGAGTTCTTTTTTGCAAGTTCAATAAAAGTTTTTTGTAAATCTTTTTTTTCAGCATCTAATTTTTTAATTAAAGCTTCTGCTTCTTCTTTCTTTTCTACAACTATATGTCTTGCTTTAACTTGCTCTTTTTTATCAAATTCATTTTTGTTTTTATTATAATAATCTTTAATTTCATTATCAGAAATTTTTAGATTGGTATAATTGTTTTTCATCCAAGTTTCTACAAGCATCTTACTTTTGAAACTATTTAAAGCTGCTACATAAGAAGGGTCTTTTTCAATTCCTTCTTTTTTTGCGTTTTGTTGTAAAATTTTGTTCTCAATTGTTTGATCAATTATCAAATCTCTTTGTTCTTGAGGTAATTCAGAGAAAGAACGTTGTTCTTTAAATGCTGTAAGCATTGCATTAATATCACTAATAGTAATTTGCTCATTATTTACCGTTGCAAATACTTTTTGAGCATAACTTTGTGTAGATAAGCCTAATAAAATCAATACTGTAAATAGTAACTTCATTATTTATTTCCTTTTGCTTTTAAAAAATCATTTAAACTTTGTTGTTCATATTCATTTAATTTTACATTTTCACAAGGCAGTTTATTGTCACATTTCTCTTTGAAAATATCCCATCCAAATAATCTTGGATAAAACTCTCTATTTTTATTTATAAAATTGTATTTCCCAACTGGAATATTTGCAGGGTATGAAGCTAATTCTTTAAATGTTTTAGTATCAATTACTACAATTGCTCCATCTTTTTCATAAATACTTAGATATGTGTACTTCCCATCACCACTATATTCAGTGTGAATATATTGTTGACCTTTTCTTGGAACCATTTTCTTAATAGAGTAATCATCTTTATTAATTAAAACTAGTTCATCACTTCCATTATCTGCCCATAAATATGGCGTAAATGGATGTGTTTTAACAAAGAATCCATCTCCTCCTATATTTACTTGTTTTTCGAATTTCCAATCATACATTTTCCATACAGTTACATATGGTTTTCTAATGTGAGGTGTTCCAAAATAGAAGTTACCATTGTTATACCAGTATGTTGCAGAGAATAAATGAGGCATACCTTCCATTTTATGTTCAAATACAGGCTCAAAGTTTTTTAAATCATAAACACTTAAAACTTTTCCTCGTCTTGCTGTACCAATTAAATAATCTTCAAATGGGTCAATAAAGAAGTCTTCAATAGGTTCTTTGATTTTTGTATATGTAATATCAAATGTTTTTGTATCAACTGATGCCATTAGAGGTTTGTTTCTAAATGTGAAAATAGCTTCATCTTTTGAATAAAATTCATATAATGCAGAAACTTTTCCATCAACTTCAGTAATCTTTTTAGGTTTCATTGTCATAGAATCAAATACAACCATTTGTTCTGGTAATAAACAAGTAGCAAAAACATTTTTTCCATCTCTACTTAAAGAAACATTTCTAAGATTGATACAAGCTCTAACCTTGTTCATTCTTTGTCCAGTTTTAAGTGAGTATCTTTGAATCCAACCATCTCTAGTTGGTACATAAATATTTTCACCATCCATAGTGTATTTAATACCCCCATGAACATTATCTAAATAGAATTTGCTTAAAACTCTAGTGTCTTCCATAATCCAAACTTTATCACCATCTCTTTCAACTACTGGTAATACTTGTTCAATATCTTTTATATCTAAAGGTTTAACTGGATCATTAAAAGATGTAATAGAATTATTAATCTCTTTATCTCCCCAGATAATTTTTTCTTTGATAGGAGATTTAATATATCTTGCAATTTGATTAAGCTGATATGGGTTTAAAAACTCATATTTTGGCATAAGAGTTTGAGGAAATCCATTTTTAATTTTTGCAGCTAAATCTTTCTCTTTGTATTTTCTTAAAAATTTTGGAATTAAAGGTGGTCCATCTAATCCAATTCTTTTTTTATGATGACAATCTGCACAGTACTGATTATATAGCTCTTTTCCAACTTCTTTTTTAGGTAATGCTTCAACCATATGTCCTGCCGCACTATCTACTGCATATGCATTACATAAAAAAAGAGTTACTAAAAAAGATTTAATTAGGATTTTTGCTTTCATTTGACAATCCTTTGAATAAAATAGTTTTTTTGAAGGGGTATAATACCAAGCCGAAGCTTGGTATTACGTAAGAGGAAAAATTAGTACGTATCTGTCATTGTGTTAGTTACGTTAAATTTACCTGTAGGAGTAATTAATCTTTTGTCATCAATTACTGATTTTAATTTTAAAGTTTTTGAATCAAAAACTAAGATTGGAGATGCTTTAAGCTTGTTCCCCCAGATTGAAGTCCATACTTCAGAACCGTCAGCATTGAATTCAAAGTGAACTGGTCCTCTAGATTTAACTTCTTTACCATCAGCAGTAAATGCAGACGTTAAGTATTTAGCAGGAATTGGTAATGTTTTAACAACTTCTAAAGACTCTTTGTCAATTACATAAATCTGAGTTTGTAATTTTCTATCTGGATTAACTGGTCTATCAGCAAAAATGTATGGTGAATTTGGGTGACCTTTAATAAATAAGTTACCTCCACCTTTACCTGGTAGTGCAATTTTCTTAACAACTTTCCAAGCATTCTTAGCATGGTTTACAGGGTCAGTACCAATAAATACGATATCGTTAGAACCGATGTGACCTGTTCCCCAGATTGGACCATATTTTTTAGAATCAACGTTTACACCTCTACCTGGGTGAGGCTTGTTACCTTGAGAAGGAATATTAGCAACTAATTTACCCTCTTTAGTATCAATTACAGAAATGATGTTTCTTGCATTTGCAGCAGTCATGAAATATCTTTTAGATAAATCCCATCCACCATCATGTAAGTATCTTTCAGCGTCAACCATAGTAATCTTTGGATTGTCAACATCAGAGTAGTCGTATAACCATACTTGACCAGTTTCTTTAACGTTAATAACCCACTCAGGTCTATCGTGTGATGCAATAATTGCAGCAACTCTAGCTTCTCTTGTGAACTCTTGAGTATCATAAGTGTAAGATGCCGTTGAAACGATTTTTAAAGGTGCTAATGTATCAGCATCTAAAGTAACAATTGATGGTGGCCAGTAACAACCAACTACTGCATACTTGTCTTTAAAGTCTTCATGTTTAGAAGTATCGATAGCTCTTGCATCATTACAAGTTCTAATCTCTGCAACGTTTTTAGGAACTTTCATCCATAAATCAATAACAGATGCTTTACCATCTCTACCAATTACATACATGTATCTTCCAGATGCACCAGTTCTTGTAATGTGTGTTGCGAATCCAGATGGAACAACAGAAACTACATCTTTAGTAACACCATCAACGATAGCAATTTGACCTACATCTCTTAAGATAACTGCAAAGTAATCTTTCCAGTTTTTAGCTTCAGGAGCAGTTGGTCTATCTTTAACTGGTATAAGAACCTTGTGAGATTTCTTCATATCAGCCATAGATTTTTCAGGTGGTTGTGGAGCTTCAATTTGAATATATTTAGCCATTAATTCAGTTTCTGCAGGAGTTAACTCACCAGTTTTACCCCAACCTGGCATTCCACCTGGAGTACCATTGTTAATGATATACTTTAAAGTTTCAGTACCCATAGATTTAGACTTTTCAGCTACTAAACTTGGTCCTAATGCACCTTTTCTAAGCATACCGTGACACCCAGCACATCTATCAAAATATACTTGTGTTGCTTTTTTCATCTCTGCTTCAGATAACTTAATATCTGCAGTTGCAGTTGACACCAATCCGATACAAGCAATAGTTGCTAAACTTAATACTTTTGTTAATTTCATATTTTTCTTCTCCTTGATATAAAATCTACACTAAATGCCAAATGTAAATCTTCCGTAAAAGACCCGTTATTCTTTGGCGAGCTTTACGAACCTTTTTTGAGGGGGAAATGTTCAATCCCCCGCAAATATCTTAACTTTCTTCTTCTTCTAATCTTTTCTTCTCAGATTTGTAAATCCAAAACATTGGAAGTACAATAATCGTGTGAAGGAATAGAGTTAATGTTAATGGACCTTGGTTTAATGTTGCAAAAAAACTAGGTACCAGATCTGTTACAGGTTCAAACATTTTATTCTCCTTATCTTATGTGTCTTGGACTTTTTGCAGTAGTTAGTAAATCTTTTACTAAGAATACAAAACCAATGAAAGTAACAACACCCATTGCAAGTCTCCATCCAATACCTTGAACAAACCATGTAAAGTTTTGAGATACAAAGTATGCTTCCCATGTAGCACCCATTTGAGCTCTTTCAACTAATACTTGTCCATATCCTGCAACCGTTAATGAAACGGTCATACCCATTACACCAATAGTAATTAAAGAAATAGCCATTTTAGAATCAAAAGTAGCTCTCATTTGTTTAATACCACTGTTACCTTGAACACCAATGTAAATCATACCAATTAAAATTGTAGCGTATG
>LLEJ01000156.1_pt1 | contig 10642 bp, 11 predicted proteins | sample 595831 | NCBI WGS metagenome assembly LLEJ01 (sample SAMN02919310, study PRJNA255460) | bioreactor metagenome | biome: chemostat; feature: culture 2011_10.1; material: sediment; isolation source: day101 10degC chemostat 2011 inoculated with Wadden Sea sediment taken from... | place: Germany: Bremen... | reverse complement strand
ATTCCTCAAAACCCTGATGAAAAGGAAGCAACAGAACTTTTAGAAAAAGTTATGAAAAGATTTAAAATAGACCATAAAAAAGACAATATTGTTAAAAATCTTTCTGGTGGAGAGCAACAAAGAGTTGCAATAGCAAGAAGTCAAATAAATAATCCAAAAATCATAATAGCAGATGAACCAACAGCAAATCTAGATAAAGAACTATCTCTACATTTTATAGAAATTTTAAGAGAATTAAAATCTTCAAATAAAACAATTATAGTTGCAACTCATGACCCACTATTTTTCGAACTAGATTTTGTTGATAGAGTTATTGAACTATCAAATGGAGAACTTGTAAAATGATGTTATCTCCTGAAGTACTAACAATAATCATATTAAATATCATATTTTTAGTATTTGGTACTATTGCATTTATTCTAAGTATTAAAATATTTTTTAATTGGAATATAGAATCAACTTCACAAAAACAATATACTCTTGAAAAACAGAGCTTTTTAACAGCAACTATTATTAAATATATTTTATCAATCAAAATACTTCTTTTTATATTTTTTGTTTTTACACTTGATAAAATTTCAAATGTTCTAACAGGTGCGATGTGTGCAGCTGGAGTTGTAGATGCGACATCTTATGGAATCTATTTATTACTATTTAAACTAATCAATATTTATTTTTTTGGATTTTGGTTAGTGATTCATAAATTTGATATGAAAACTGAAAGTTTAAAATTTACAAAATTAAAATTTGGACTCTTTTTATTTATCTATATTCTATTTATTTCTGAAATTATTTTAGAGATTACTATGTTTTCTTCAATTGATGTAGATAAACTTGTAAGTTGTTGTGGAACTTTATATTCAAATAGCCAAACTTCATATCTTTCATCTATATTTATGATCAATACTTCTTATCTTCTTATATCATTTTATTCAGTTTTTGCACTATTAATTATCTTCTATTTTATAAAAAATGACTATCTATATATTATTTTTAATTTAATTTTTTTAATCTTATCAATCATCACTTTAATCATATTTTTTGGTACATATATTTATGAACTCCCAACCCACCATTGCCCATTTTGCATGCTTCAGAATGAATATTCATATGTTGGGTATATTTTATACCTTTCACTTTTTCTTGGTACATTCTATGGTTTTAATATAGGAATTACAAATATCTTGACACAAGACAATGAAAATTCAAGTAATTATTATAGAATGTCACTTGCATTTATACTATTCTACACTATATTGGTAAGTTATTACCCTATAGCATATTATATAAAAAATGGCGTATTTTTATAAATTATTATTCTTTAAAAGGAAGGTTATGAAAAACCTAGCATTAATTGCTTACTTAGATTTAAAAGAATCACTTAGAGCAAAATGGTTTCTTGTTTATTCGTTAGTTTTTGGTGGGATGATTGCACTATTTTTTATTGCAGGAGTTACACAATCACAAGTTATGGGATTTAGTGGATTAAGTAGATTACTACTTATGTATATCCAAGTTACTATCGTTATTTTACCAATATTTATACTTATTACAACTGTTCGTTCAATCTCAGGAGATAGAGATACACATATTTTAGAATACATGTTATCTTTTCCAATATCTTTAAAACAATACTATTGGGGTAAAATCTTAGGAAGATTTATTACAGTATTCTTACCTGTATTTTTTGCAATGGTTATTGCTATTGTTTATGGAGCTGCAATTGGTGCTTCGATTCCATGGGATATATTCTTTTTATATACAGGACTACTATTTTCACTTTCATCTGCATTTTTAGGAATAGCATTTTTTATATCATCATTTGTTAAAACAAGTGAAGTTGCTCTTGGTATTTCATTTTTTATCTGGATTTTTCTTTTAGCATTTATTGATATTGCACTTATTTCACTTATGATGCAAAATAGATTTAGTGAAGGTTTTATTATTTCAATTGCGCTTCTAAATCCAATGGAAATATTTAGAGTTGCTGCAATTTCATTATTTGATCCAGCACTTACAGTTATGGGTCCAGTTGCCTATTATATTTTAGATACATTAAAACAGACAACATTTGTACTGTTTTCAATTTTATATCCACTTGTTTTAGGGTTAGTTTTTGCATTCTTAGGTTATGCAATTTTCTCTAAAAAAGATTTAGTTTAAAGGAATTTATATGAAAAAGTTTTCGTTATTAGTTTTAACATCTTGTTTATTTTCTACTCTTACATTAAGCGCAAATGAAAGTTATACAATGAATTTTGATAAAGAGACAAGAGGTCTAGTTAGAAAAATGCAAATTTATAAAAGCCCAACATGGGTTGCAAAAGTTGTAACAAAAGGTGCAAAAGAGTTTTACTTTACAAGTCCAAAATCTGTATTAGAATTTTATTACACTCCAAAAAAATGGCCAGAAGCAGAAGTAAATGGTCCAGAAGATATAAAAGATATTATAGTTACAGATTATAAAACTGGCAATCCAATTGATGCCAAATATGCCTTCTACGTTTATGGAAGTAATAAAATATCTTTTGCCGGTGATGATTTACCTGCTTTTAAAAGTATTGATGACGCAAAATACTTTATGAAAAATAATAACGGAAGAAGAGTTCTAAGTTTTCAACAATTATCAAAAGGTCTAGTTGAACTACTAAATGGCGACATATAGTCGTCATTTAGCCACCTTCCTGTCACAAAACTGTCACTTAATTCTCCATCAAACTTAAATTTATTTTAAATTTTGAAATTAGTACCTAATTTAACAAATATTTAACAATTCCTTGATACATGTCAAGATTATGTATTTTTGAAAGTGGTAAAATTACACGATATTAGAGGTTTTTTTATATAAATAAATCTAATAATTTAAAGAAGGAGAAGTTAAGATGAGAAAAACACATAGTAAACTTTCTTCATTAGTTTTAGGTACGGCTTTAACAGCCTCTGTTGCGTCTGGTGCAACAGGTGAACTAGCTAAAGTAATGAAAGAAAGAGGTCTGTCTGAAGTTGATGTAATCAGAGCAGCTAAAACTTATAATCCTACTGGGGTTAAAGATAAATATGTTATTTTTTCTTCTGGTGGGCAATCTGGACAAGTAATTGTTTATGGTGTTCCATCTATGAGAATTTTAAAATATATTGGGGTATTTACTCCAGAGCCTTGGCAAGGATATGGTTACGATAAAGATTCATTAGCTGTATTAAGACAAGGTAATATTAGAGGAAAAGAGATTAACTGGGGAGATACACATCACCCTGCAATCTCAGAAATTGACGGTAAATATGACGGTAGATGGTTAGCAATTAATGATAAGGCTAATCCAAGAATCGCTGTTATTGATTTAGAAGATTTCGAAACAAAACAAATTGTTCCAAATCCAGTATTTAAATCAAATCACGGTGGTGCTTTCTTTACACCAAACTCAGAGTATATTATTGAAGCATCTCAATATGCTGCACCATATGATAATGACTATCACCCAATTGATGAGTACAAAGAGACTTATAGAGGTGGAGTTACAATGTGGAAATTCGACCATAAAAAAGGTAGAATTCAACCAAAAGACTCTTATACAATCGAAATGCCTCCATATCACCAAGATTTATCTGATGCTGGTAAAGGTGTAAGTTACGGTTGGGGATTCACAAACTCATTTAATACAGAAATGTATACAGGTGGGATTGAAGTTGGTAATCCACCAAATGAAGCTGGTATGTCAAGAAATGATACTGACTTTTTACACGTATATAACTGGAAAAAACTTGCAGAAGTTGCAAAAAATCCTAAAAATGTAAAAGTTATAAATGGTCATAATGTTATTCCAATGGATATTGCAGTTAAAAATAATGCATTATTCTTAATCCCAGAACCAAAATCACCTCATGGTGTTGATGTTTCTCCTGATGGAAAGTATATGATTGTTTGTGGTAAACTAGATACACACGCATCTGTTTACTCTTTTGAGAAAATCAAAAAACAAATTGATAACAAAGAATTTATTGGAAAAGATCCATACGGTATTCCAATTTTAGATATGAAGAAATCTTTACATGGACAATTAGAGTTGGGTCTTGGCCCTCTACATACTCAGTATTCTCCAGTAGACGGACAAGTTTATACTTCTTTATATGTTGATTCACAAGTTGTTAAGTGGAACTACAAAGACTTAAAAGTTTTAGATAAAGAAAATGTACACTACAACATTGGTCACTTAGCTGGTATGGAAGGTAAAACTTCTGATCCTCAAGGTGAGTATATCATTGCACTTAATAAACTTGCAATTGATAGATTCCAAAATGTTGGTCCTTTACATCCTCAAAATCACCAGTTAATTGATATTTCTGGTAAAACTATGGATTTATTAGTTGATATGCCTTTACCACTAGGTGAACCTCACCAAGCTGTTGGTATTAGAGCATCTAAGTTACACCCACACGTAAGATATAAAATGGGTACAAACTCTAAAACTGGTGAAATTCATGAAGGTAAAACACTTGCAGGTCAAGAAAGAGTTGTAAGAGATGGAAACCATGTAACAGTTTATGCTACATTAGTTAGATCTCACATCAACCCAGAAAGACTTACTGTAAATAAAGGTGACTTAGTTACTTTCCATATGACAAACCTTGAGAGAGCACAAGATGAAACTCATGGATTTACAATCGGTGGATTTGATCAACATGCATCATTAGAACCAGGTGAAACTACTACTATGGAATTTGTTGCAGATATTGAGGGTGTTTTCCCTTACTATTGTACTGAGTTCTGTTCAGCTCTTCACTTAGAGATGATGGGATATATGATGGTTAAAGATCCTAAGAAAAAATACGTAAGTGCGCAAAAAATGAAAATGAAAACTATGAGCCCTGAAGAATTAAAAGCTGAGTATGACAAAGCTGTTGCAGTAAATGCTGCTACAGATGCAGTTATTCAATCAGTTGTTGCATTCTTAAAAGCAAATGGTTTTGATAAACATAAAGTTGTTGCAGATTTAGTTACAGATGCATTTGACCAATACGGACAAATCCCTGCTGAAAAGAAAAAATCTGATGCTGCTTTAAAAGCTGGTGATATTGAAAAAGCTGTTCTACATGAAGGTATGATTTGGCAATTAATGGTTAAAACTGCTGACGTTGGAATTAGAGCAAAAGATACATTAGTTACAAAAATTGCAACTAAACAAAGTGCTGCTGCTGCTAGAGGAGCTACAGCATTTGCTGAAGGTGGTTGTAACGGTTGTCACGTAATCGGAAAAGTTTCATCAGGACCTGATTTAACTGGTGTATTACAAAGACATGAAAATGGTGAAGATTGGGTTAGTAAATTTATCTTACATCCAGAAACTATGTACGATGACCCATATGTAAAAGGTATGATTGATTACTTCAAAATGAAAATGCCTGATCAAAATATGACTGAAAAAGAGACTGCGGATATTATTGAATATCTTAAATGGATTGACGAAAACGCTAACCTTTTCTAAAATCTAATTAAAAAGGAAGAATCCCTAATTCTTCCTTTTTATTGACTGGTATCAACGACTGTAAAAAATAATTCTGCTATTCTTTTATTATAATAAATTTTAAAGTATAGCTTATAAGTTTAACTTATACTTTAGAACTTTCACTATTAAGGACACACAAGATGCACACAAGTTTTATAAAAGCAAAAATATTTGCTGCGCTTGCATTAATTATTATGACATTTGCATTTACTCTACCAATGATTACATTTCATGGTACATTAAATAAAATTCATGAAGGTAAAACAGATGAAATTTCATCTCTGGCAATAAAGACATGGAATTTTTACAATCAGGGACGATATAAAAGTACTACGACTGATAAAGAAGCACATAATGACTTAGAAGCAATGATAGAAACATCAGGAGAGATAGGTGTTGCGTCATTACCAATTTGGTCTTGTTCATTAGAAGCCCCAAACTATCCCAAAAAAGCATTTCCTGATGGAATTCCTGTATTTTTCCACTTTGATGGATTTTCAGGAGAAGTTCACGAGATGAATACTATTAATCACTACGTTGGAATGGACCCAATGTGGAGAGGTGGAATTATTGAAAGAGAGATTGGGATATATGCTTTATTAAGTTTGTCTTTATTCATGATATTCTTTATACTTTATGATAAAAAAATCTTAACAAAAATAATGATTATTCCAGCATCTCTTCCAATACTATTTATTGCAGATTATTCATACTGGCTATATTGGTTTGGACACAATCTACATGATTGGGGTGCATTTAAAATAAAACCATTTATGCCTACAGTATTTGGAGATGGTAAAATTGCCCAGTTTACTACTCATTCATATCCATCGATAGGGTTTTATTTATTATTAGCAATTGGATTTTTAAGTCTATTAGCAATATTAGCTAAAAATAAAGCCATGAAAGAAACAGGTTCAAATTAAGGTTTTAAATGTTTAAAATAATTATAGCTTTTTGTTTAGTAAGTATAAATTTTTTATATGCAGGACTTTTACAAGAAGCAATTGATAAAGCACCAGAAGGTTCAATCTTAAAACTTCCAAAAGGAGTTTATAAAGGTTCAATTGTTATTAAAAAACCTATTTCAATAATAGGAAAAGAAGATGGTGTTGTTATTGATGGAGAAGGTACAGGAACTGTTATTGAAATAGATAGTCCCTATGTCACATTAAAAAATTTAACTGTTATAAATAGTGGTGACAGACATGATAAAATTGATGCAGCAATTAAATTGTCAAACTCCAAACAATCTGAAATATCTAATTGTATTATAAAAGAGACTTTATTTGGTATTGATGTTGCTATGACAAATAACTCTATCATATCAAATAATTATATTACTTCGAAAGATTTAGAATTAGGACTAAGAGGTGATGGGTTAAGACTTTGGTATTCAAATGACAATATAGTTAAAAATAACAAAGTTGTAAAATCTAGAGATGTAGTTGTTTGGTATTCACATGGAAATGAAATATCTGATAATTTTGGTGAATACAATAGGTATTCACTTCATTTTATGTATGCTGGTAAAAACTTTGTAAGAAATAATACTTATCAATATAATTCTGTAGGTATTTTCTTTATGTATAGTAAAGATACAATTGCTACGGGAAATATAGTAAAAAGCTCTTTAGGAGCTACTGGTATGGGTATTGGATTAAAAGACGTATCCAATTTTACATTAAAGGGTAATACTGTTATTTATAATGCACAGGGAATCTATATAGATAGATCACCTTTTGAACCAGATACAAAAAACTGGGTTGAAGACAATCAAGTCTTATACAACTCAGAAGCTATTCATTTTCATTCTTTAAGTGAAAACAATGTAATCAAAGGAAACACAATCCTAGGTAATATTGAAGATATTATTAACGATAGTAGAGGTGCTAAAACTGATGAAAATGAAATAGAAGGAAACTATTGGGACAACTACGAAGGTTTCGATAAAAATGCGGATAGTATAGGAGACACACCTCATAAAGTTTATCAATACGCTGATCAACTTTGGATGTATAACAAAGATGTAAAATTCTTTTATGGTTCTCCTGTAATATCATTGTTAAATTTTCTTGCAAAACTTGCTCCTTTTAGTGAACCAGTATTTTTAATGCAAGATCCAAAACCAAAATTAAAGATGTAAGGATTTAATTATGGCAAAAATAGCAAAAGACAGAAGAAATTTTATAAAATTTTCTACACTAGGAATACTTGGCGTTGCACTAGGTGGAGGAATAGCAATAAGTCCCTACGCTCTTCAAGCAGAAATGAGACTAAGACCACCTGGTGCTGTTTCAGAAAAAGAATTTTTAGCACTTTGTATTAAATGTGGACAATGTTTACAAGTATGTCCATATCACTCTATAAAACTAGCTGATATGGCAAAAGGCCATGGAGTTGGAACACCTTATATAGATGCAAGAGAAAGAGGATGTTATGCTTGTACTGCTGTACCATGTGTATTAGCCTGTCCAAGTGGTGCACTTGATCATGCCTGTGAAAAACCAGAAGATATTCATATGGGAATTGCAGTTTTAGAATTTCCAAATAAATGTATTGCAATAACAAATACACCCGTACCAAAAGGTCACAGTAAGAGAATCCATGATTTTACTAATGCACAAATGAATGTAACCAAACTTGAAAGAGATATGTTAGTAAAATTAGATGAATTTGAAGGAAAACAATGTACTATATGTGCTGATATGTGTCCAATACCTAATCCGATGAGTGCAATATCTATGATTAGAGATGGTGTTGGAAAAAAACCTGAAGTTTATGAAGGTTGTATTGGTTGTGGAGTTTGTGAAGAATTATGTCCAGCAAATGAGCCAGCAATTGTAATTAAACCTAGATTATCTTATGAAGACTATTATGTTAAAGGAATTAAATCGTGATAAAAAAAATATTATTAAGTACAGCAGTTATACTACTTATTTCTGGTTGTTCAGAAAAAAAAGAAGAAAATCAAAAAGTACAAGAGAAAGTTACAACTCAAGCACCTTTAAAGATTGAAGTTGAAAAAAATGAAAATTCAAAAGAAGTAAAAGTTGAAGAAAAGAAAAATGTAAAAAAAGAAAATGAAACTTATTACTTCAACTATAATGGGGTGAAAACTGCATATGATCCAAATTCGCAACCTGCGAATGAAGATGCAAAAGTAAGAACTAAACCAAGAAGTGAACTTGATGCAAATATGCATGTTCGAAGTCCATATGAAAAAGTTAAAATATCTCTATTAGTAAAAAAACTTAGTAAAGATTTTATTGTTAAATGTTCTGCTTGTCATAATGATTATGCAAATGGAATTATTGGACCTTCATTATTAGATAAAGATGCTGATTCTATTTATAATAGTATTAATAAATTTAAAAATAATAAAGATGCAAATGTACTTATGACTGGACTAGTAAATCAAATGTCAGAAGAAGAAATTAAAAAAATTGCAAATGAAATCTTTGAATTTAACAAACAAATTAGGGAGTTAAAATGAAAAATATAATAGCCGTAATTTCTATAATAATAGTCTTAGGACTAATGGGCTACACATTTAATAATGGAAGAGCTTTTCAAGGTGGAGAAGCTGGAAAAATTATTGAAGATATAAAAGTAGCAGATAACAAAGGTCAAAATTATAACCAACCAAAAGAAAATGAAAATCTAGAAGAAGACAAGATTAAAGCATTAAGAGACAAAGCAGGAACAAATGCTGCCTTTGAAGTTAGTAATGCTTATAAAAGTAAATGTGCTTCTTGTCACGGTGCTGATGGTTCAGGACTACAAAATGGTAAAAAACTTATGGGACCAGGTCTTATCGGACAATCAGAAGAAAAACTATATAAAGATTTAGTTGATTTTAAAGCAGGTAGAAAAGAGAATCTTATTATGAAAGGTTTATTAATAAACTTATCTGAAGAAGATTTAAAAGAGTATGCAAATGAAATTGCGCAATTCAAAGCTAGAAAAGATGCTTTAGAAAAATAGCTATTAGCTGTTAGGAAATTTAAAATGGATAAATGGAATTCACGAGCAACAATAAAAAATACAACTTTTTCTCAACTTTTTTTGATAAAACAAAAGAAGGAAAATCATATTTTTCATATAGAATGAAGAGATGGATTGTTATTATAGCAATTCATTTATTATTCTTTTTATCATTTGCTATTGATATTCAGACATTAGAAGGTACATTAAATGGTTCTAGGTTTTTAGGTTTTCATCTAATTGACCCATTTACAACTTTACAAATGTATTTAGCAACATACCATATGCCAATAAATATCGTTATTGGTACGGCAACAATTGTAATATTCTATCTTCTAATTGGAGGTAGAACTTATTGTTCTTGGGTTTGCCCTTATGGATTGATAAGTGAAATTGGTGAAAAACTACATAATAGTTTAGTTGCTAAAAAAATAATTAAAGAGAGAAAGTTTGACCATAGAGTAAGACATATTTTTTGGATTATGTTTATTGTTATGGCTTTTACAAGTGGTTATTTAGTTTTTGAAACATTCAACGTTGTAGGAATTTTAAGTAGATTTATTGCATATGGATGGAGTTTAGCTCTAGGTTGGGTTTTAATCGTATTTCTAATCGAAGTATTTTTCTCTAGACGTGCATGGTGTACATATCTTTGTCCTATTGGAACAACATATGGATACTTAGGAAAAGCAAGTGCACTTAGAATTCAATGGAATGACAACTGTGACCATTGTATGGTTTGTCATGATGTATGTTTTGAAAATCAAGTACTAGAACTACAAAAGCAAAATATGATGAAGAAAGAACAGAAAAAGGTATCAAAACACAATATGTGACTGGTGCTGATTGTACTTTATGTGGTAGATGTATAGATGTATGTCATGCAGATGCACTAAAATTTGATTTTAGATTAAAAGGTTTAGTATAAATGATACAGGTTTCAAATTTAACAAAAAAATTTGGTGCTCATGTTTCTTTAGATAACGTAAGTGTTGAGTTTAAGAAAAATAATTATGTAGCTTTAATGGGTCCAAATGGAGCAGGAAAAACAACTCTTATTAGATCAATAATGGGTTATTACCATCCAAATAAAGGTGAGTATTAATTAATGGATTAAATCCAATTAAAGAAAGAACAAAAGTATTAGATAATAT
>LLEJ01000155.1_pt1 | contig 10717 bp, 12 predicted proteins | sample 595831 | NCBI WGS metagenome assembly LLEJ01 (sample SAMN02919310, study PRJNA255460) | bioreactor metagenome | biome: chemostat; feature: culture 2011_10.1; material: sediment; isolation source: day101 10degC chemostat 2011 inoculated with Wadden Sea sediment taken from... | place: Germany: Bremen... | reverse complement strand
AAAATCTTCAAAAATAGATAATCAAAATCTATATTTGCAAGCTTGTCTCAGAAAAATATCAGTTTTAATTAGATAAAATCACAGACTTTACAAAAAACCTTGCTGATATTTGTAAAGATACCGGCACAAACTATAAGGAGATTAGATGTCAAAATTAAAACATTATGAAACAATGTTTATATTAAAGCCTACACTTACTGAAGAAGAAACTGTAGCACAAATTGATTTAGTGAAAGCTACAATTGAAAAAAATGGTGGAGAAATCGTTGCATGCGACGATATGGGTTCAAGAAATCTTGCATATGAGATTGAAAAAAACAAAAGAGGTTACTATTTTGTAGCATACTTTAAAGGTGCACCAAGTGGAATCCTTGAAATCGAAAGAAATTACAGAATTAACGAAAATATTTTAAGATTTATCTTCATTAAATATGAAAACAAAAAAGAAATCGCTGCATGGACTAAAATGAGCGAAGACGCGGCTAAAAAAGCTAAATAATCAAAAGAATATAGGAACAACTTATGTATAATAAAGTAGTAATGGTAGGGAACTTAACAAGAGATATTGAATTAAGATATATGCCAAATGGTGCAGCATTAGCAAAAAGTGCTATTGCAACAAGCCATAAGTATAAAACTCAAACTGGAGAACAAAAAGATGAAGTTTGTTTTTTAGATTTTAATATGTTTGGTAGAAGTGCTGAAGTTGCTAATCAATACTTAAGAAAAGGTTCTAAAGTTTTATTAGAGGGTAGATTGGTATTTGAACAATGGACTGCACAAGATGGTTCTAACAGAAGTAGACATGCTCTAAGAGTTGATACTATGAAAATGTTAGATTCAAAAGCAGATTCTCAAAATATGGGAAATGATAATCAAGCTGGAGGATATAACCAAGGTTATAATAAACCACAAGATAATCAATACAACAATAATCAAAATACTTCTCAAAATAATCAACAAAACAGTTACGGTGGTATGAATAATCAAGCACAACAACCTGTGCAAGAGCATAAAATACCTGAAATCGACATCGATAACGATGAGATACCTTTCTAGAATACAAGGATAAGAAGATGGCTGAAAGAAGAAAATACGGAAAAAAATTTTGTAAATATACTGAAATGAAAATTGATTTTATAGATTACAAAAACACAGATTTATTAAAATTATCAATGAGTGAAAGAGGTAAAATTATGCCTAGAAGACTTACTGGTAACTCTAAAAACTCTCAAGAGATGGTAGAGAATGCAATTAAAAGAGCTAGACATATGGCTTTAGTTCCATACATTGTAAATACACAAAATGTTACGGATGCAGCATTTATTAGATAATTTAGATATTAACTAATTTAAAAAGGGGGATAGTTTTACTATCTCCCTTTTTTATTGCCCAACTTTTATTATGATAACCATTCTTATTATTAAGGAAGATATAAGTTAGTTTTTATTATTATTTCAATAATTATTATCATTAAGAAAAATTAAAAGGATATAAATGTTAAAAAAATTAGCATTAGGAACACTTGTATTAGCAAGTTCAGTATTTGCAGCAAGTGAAGTAAATGTTTATTCGGTTAGACATTATGATACAGATAAAAAACTATTTAAAATGTTTGAAGAGAAATCTGGTATTAAGGTAAACGTTGTAAAAGCAAAAGGTGGAGCTTTAATTAAAAGATTAAAAAGTGAAGGTAAAAACTCTCCTGCAGATGTTTTAATTACTGTAGATGCGGGTGGATTATATAAAGCAAAAAGTGCAGGTTTATTACAATCTGTAGAATCTGATTACTTAACTAAAAATATCCCTGCAAACTTAAGAGATAAAGATAACAAGTGGTTTGCCCTTACAAAAAGATCAAGAGTTACATTATATAAAATAGGTTCTGGAACTGAAAAAATGTTATCAACTTATGAAGATTTAGCAGATCCAAAATTTAAAGGTAAAATTGTTGTAAGATCTTCTAGCAACGTATATAACCAATCTTTATTAGCAGCTATGATTGAACATCATGGTGAAGAATATGCAACTAAATGGGCTAAAGGTGTAGTTGCAAATATGGCAAGAACTCCAAAAGGAAATGATAGAGCTCAAGTTAAAGCTGTAGCAAATGGAATTGGGGCAGTTGCTATTGCAAATACTTATTATGTAGGTAAAATGGTAAATAATAAAGATTCTTCTCAACGAGATGCTATTGCAAAAATGAAAATCTTTTTCCCAACATTTAAAGATGGTGGGACTCACGTAAATGTATCTGGAGCAGGTGTTACTAAATATTCTCCAAATAAAGCAAATGCAATTAAGTTTATTGAATTTTTAGCTTCAACTGATGCACAAGAATTATTTGCAAAAGCAAATTATGAATATCCAGTATTAGCTGGTGTTAAATCGTCTGATTTAGTATCATCTTGGGGAACTTTTAAAGAAGATAACGTTTCTATCAATGCATTAGGAGAAAATAATGCAAAAGCTGTTAAAATATTTGATATAGCTGGGTGGAAATAATCTATCCATATTTAAAATAAATTAATGGATATTCTTATTTGAAATACTTAAACAAATTGACAATAAGTAGTGTTATTTTAACACTACTTATTTCTATTCCTGCACTAATAATCCTTGTAAATATTTTTGCTCCTGAAACAGAGAATTGGCAACATTTAAAAGATACAGTACTTTTAGAGTATGTTTTTAATTCTTTATATATTATGCTGGGAGTGGCATTTTTAACTACAATTATTGGTTTTTCTACGGCATATGTTACTACAATGTATAGTTTTACTTTTTCTTCCTTTTATCATTATGCTTTGATATTGCCTTTTGCAATTCCTACATATATTGTTTCATATGTATACGCTGGAATGTTTGATATGACAGGTTCAATTACACTATTTTTATTAGATTTATTAGGAAAAGAAAATGTAACTGAAGTCTTTTTTATGGATATTATGTCTATAGAAGGTGCAATAATTGTAATGTCTTTAGTTCTTTATCCATATGTGTATTTAATTTGTAAGACATACTTAATTTCAGAATCATCATCAATTATCGATGCTTCAAGGACTATGGGTTTAAGCTCTTGGCAAATATTTACTAAAGTAATCATTCCTATTTCAAGACCAGCTATTGTTGCAGGGACAATTTTAGCAGTAATGGAAGCTGTTTCAGATTTTGGTGTAGTGGATTATTATGGTGTATCTACTTTTGTAACAGGTATTTTTAGAACATGGCAAGGTATGGGTTCATTAGAAGATGCTTCAAAATTGGCTTCAATGCTAATGCTATTTATTTTTGTATTAATAATGTTAGAAAGATTTCAACGAAGAAATAAGAGATATAGAAGTTCAGGAAAAGATTTTGCTCCAATATCAAAAATAAAACTTACAGGTAAAAAAAATATACTTGCAAATATTTTATGTTTTTTACCAGTATTTCTTGGATTTATTTTACCTTTTATACAAATGTCATATTGGTTTGTTTTATCTTATGAAGATATTATAGATGAAGATTTTATAACTTTACTAATTCAGACATTAAGTCTTGGGATAGGAGGTAGTTTATTAATAACAGTATTAGCTTTTATATTTGTTTATACTGTAAGAATACATAAAAATAAGCTATCTGATACTTTAACCCAAACTGTAAAACTAGGATACTCAATTCCTGGTGCGGTTGTTGCAGTTGGAGTGCTTAGCTTCTTTTCAATTATAGATAAAAGTCTTGATATCTTTATTACAGGTTCAATCTTAGCAATACTTTTTGGATATTGTGTTAGATTCTTAGCAATCTCTATTAACAATTATGAATCAGGTTTTTTAAAAATACCTCAATCATATGATGACGCCTGTAAAACAATGAATGTATCTGAATTTTCAAAATTGATAAAAGTTGTATTTCCTTTGATTAAAAACTCTGCAATGGCATCTTTTATAGTTGTATTTATTGAAATAATAAAAGAGTTACCTTTAACTATGATATTAAGACCTTTTAATTTTGATACTCTTGCAGTTTACTCTCATGAATTAGTAGGTCAAGCAGAAGTTTTTGAATCAAGTGTTCCTGCTATGTTTATAGTTTTATTAGGTAGTATATCTGTGCTTTTATTAGCAAGAAAAATGATTAAGGATTAAGATGCTTGGAATAAGTGTAAAAAATTTTTCAATAGCTTTTGGTGAAACTCAAATTTTAGAAAATATATCATTTGATGTAAAATCAGGAGAAATTGTAACTATATTAGGACCAAGCGGTTGCGGTAAAAGTACAATTTTAAGAGCAATTGCTTCATTGCAAGATAAATACGATGGGGAAATATTTTTAAATGAAACATGTTTAATTAACAATAGTAATGCATGTAATAAAGATATAGGATATATTTTCCAAGATTATGCTCTTTTCCCACATTTAAATGTAAAAGAAAATATTGAGTTTGCTCTTTATAGACTTAATAATATTGAAAAACAAAGAAGAGTAGATAAACTACTTAAACAGTTTGATTTAACTGAGCATAGGCATAAGCAAATACATGAATTAAGTGGTGGTCAACAACAAAGAGTATCTATAGCTAGAGTTGTTGCTTATGAGCCCAAAGTGATACTTCTAGATGAGCCCTTTGCTAATCTAGATACTATTCTTAGAAATAAAACAAAAATTTGGTTAAAGAAGATTATAAAAGAATTAGGTCTTAGTGCAATATTAGTTACCCATGATCAAAAAGAAGCATTAAGTATGTCTGATAAAATTGCAATAATACATGATAAAAAAATAGAACAATTTGGGATACCTAAAGAACTTTTTGAAAAACCTAAATCACTTTATGTAGCAAATTTCTTAAATAGGATTAATGAACTTCCAGATAATTTATTAGAAAATTTAGGTGCTAATATAAGTCCTGAGAATGTAGGTGTAATTTCTATAGATAAAGTAAATGTAGTATCAGATGAAAAAAAATTAAAGCTACTATTTTAGATATCTCTTTTTGCGGAGATTATTATGAACTGCATGTTAGTTTAGATAATTATGATAATCATGAACTTATTGTTAAAACAGGATGTATTAAATGTCTTGAAGAAAACACAGAGAGTTGTTTTATTGAGTTTGATTATGAAGATGTGAAGATAGTTAGAAAAACTGTTTAGTTTTAATATTTACTTTTTTAATAAAAAAGTAGTATGTAATGATATTTAATATGATTATTTATTTTAGATATATATAATATAGGTTCATAAATTATTAAATTGGATAACTCATGGATAAAAATAATCTAAAAGCAGAATATAAAAAAATATATAAAAAAATACAAATAATTTTTAATAAATATGATTTAATAAACATAAAATCAGACTATTCTGATGAATATAATTATGAGATAAGTAAGATTCTAGCAAGGCTAAATAATATAAAATCACTAAATGATATTCATGAATTAATAATAGAAGAATTTAGTAAAAGTTTTAGTATAAATAAATCAGAGTTTCATAATAATGAAATAGTAAAAAATATCTCTAAAGAGATATGGAAGGCTTGGCAAGAATCTAATTTAAATAAAGAAAAACCATAAATTAAAATTTATAGCTTTTCCCAAACAACACCATTAGGTGTGTCCATAATTGAAACTCCAAGTTTTGAAATATCTTCCCTGATTTTATCAGCCATTTCAAAATCTTTATTCTTCTTAGCTTCATTTCTTTTTTCAATTAAAAACTCGATATTTAAGATATCTTCTTGTGAAATTCCAAATTGGAAATATTTATATGCATCACTATTTCCAATACCAAATATTTCATCTATAAATTCAAATGTAGATACTAACTCTTTTTTAAAGATTTTATTTTTAGGTTCTTTATCTAAAGTTTCATTCGCTTTATTTATGTATTCATCTATAATTGAAATTGCTTTTGCTGAGTTTAAATCATCATTTAATGCACTAAGAAGATCATTTTTAAATTCTGTATTAACTGCAGATTTTCCTAGCCCATAAACTCTTTTTTTAACTCTATATAATTTATCAAGTCTTTTTTTACTTGAAGTTAAATCTTCTTCGTTAAAATTAAAGTTTGCTCTGTATTGCGCAGTTAAAAGGTAAAATCTAATAACTTCACCAGAATATGATTTTAAAATATCTTTTAAGAAAAATGAGTTACCAAGTGATTTACTCATTTTCTCACCGTCAATATTTACAAAACCATTATGCATCCAGTATTTTGCTAAATGTGCTTTACTTGAACATCTAGTTTGTGCAGCTTCATTTTCATGGTGTGGGAAAAGTAAATCTGCTCCACCACCGTGAATATCTATTTGATAATCTTCATCTTTATATGCAAGATGTTTATTAATCATTGCAGAACACTCAATATGCCAACCTGGTCTTCCTTTCCCAAAAGGAGATTCATAAGCTACATCATCTGCTTTTTCAAATTTCCAAAGTGCAAAATCACTAGGGTTTCTTTTCTCAATATTTGATTCAACTCTGGCAATTGAATTTTCATCACTTGCACGATTTGATAGTGAACCATATTGAGTATCTTTAGATACATCAAAATATACACCATCTGAAATTTTATATGCGATATCTTTTGACATTAAATCATTTATCATATCAACCATGATTTCCACATTTTCTGTAGCTTTTGGTTCAAAAGTATTAGGTAAGATATTTAGAATTTCCATATCATTTTTATAAGCATTGATATAAGTAGTTGTAATTTCTTCTAAAGTTTGATTTGTTTGATTCATTTTTTTGATGATTTTATCATCAATATCAGTAAAGTTTTTTGTCATGGTAACGTTATAGTTATTTGCTTTTAAAACTCTATGAAGTAAGTCAAAAGCAATTGCAGAACGTGCGTGACCTAAGTGTGAATCATCGTACACTGTAGGACCACAAACGTATATTTTTACATCATTGTTTTTTATAGGTTCAAAAGGAACTTTCTCTTTTTTTACTGAATCAAAAACTGATATCTTAGCCATTATTTAAATAGTGCCTCTAAACTTGCTGTATCAGTTGTTCTTTCTTCTTTTTCTTTGTTTGTAGTTCCAACTGTAGCTCCACCAATCTCTTTTAACTCAATATCATATTTTGTTAGCATTGATGCAAGTCTAATATTTAAACCAGCTTTCCCAATTGCTTTTGATTTTTGATCATCAGGAATAGTTACAATAGCTTTTCCTTTTTCTCCATGTTCAGCATATTTCTCTATTTTTACACTTGAAATAATTGCTGGAGATAGAGCTCTTGATATGAACATTTCAGGCATATCTGAATATTCAACACAATCAATGTTTTCTCCATGAAGTTGTTGAGAAACTGCCATAACTCTAACACCTTTTACACCAACTATTGAACCAATTGGATCAACATGCGCATCAGTTGTAGAAAGAGCAATTTTAGCTCGGCTTCCTGGGATTCTAGCACTTGCTTCAATAGCAATAATTTCATCTTTTAATTCAGGAACTTCAAGTCTTAAAAGCGATTCTAAAAATTTTGGTGATGTTCTTGATATTTCAATAATTAAACCATTTGTCTTATCAATATTTACTGATTTTACAACTGCTTTAACTGTATCTCCTACTTTAAATGACTCACCTTTTATTCTGCTTTTTCTTGGAAGCATTCCTCTAACTTCGCCAATCTCTACAAAAGTATTTTCTTGTCTATCAACTCTTGTAACACTTCCACTTATAGTTTTCCCAACTTTATTTTTATATTTAGTAAGTAGTGTTTCTTCTAGAAATCTTTGAATTCTATATTCAAAATTATTATGTAAAATTGTAGCTGCGTTTCTTCCCATGTTTTCAAATTCTAAATCATAGTTTACAAAGTCGCCAATTTCTAAATCTGCATCTATTTTTTTTGCTTCATCAAGAGAGATATAGTTTTCTTTACTGATGATATTTTCCCATTCATCTACACCATCTTCTAATAATCTTTGATCTTCATTTTCAACTACTTCAATTTTTTGAAATAGTTCTAGTTTTTTATTATCTCTATCAATTCCTGCATCGAATTTTAGTGTTGAATCAACCATTTTTTCGGCTGTTTTGATTAATGACTCTTTTAGAGCATTTTCAACATCTTCTATTTTTAAACCTTTTTCATAAGCAATAGAATCTAGTATATCTATAATTTTATCCATTAAATAACCTTCTTATTTGACATTGAGAATGTAATGTTTTTGATTTTCAATGTAGAGTAGGTCAATATTATATCATAAAGTTCTTTTATAGAAGTTAAAGCAATTTTAAGATATACTATTTAGCTAATTAAAAAAGAACAAAAGGCTAATTAATATGGAATTATTATATGCAAGAAATGAACTTACAGAAAAACCAAAAAAAGTTCAACTTGATAAGGTAAAAGAAGAGTTACAAAAAGATGGTGAAAAGATATTTTATTTTGATAGAGATAACTCTCACAAAGATATGATGGCATTAGTTGATGCTTTAGAAGATGAAGGTTACAATGTATATTTTAGAGAAGTGAAATATGGTTTAGCTGATGAAGAATATATGTATGAGGTTCATGCTCTGTAGTACTACAAGAAGCAAATGAATTAATGAGTAAAGAAGAAAATAAAAAACTATTTATAGAAACACTTGGTTGTCAGATGAACGATACTGACAGCCAACATATAATTGCTGAACTAAAAGAACATAAAAATTATTCTACTACGAATAATATGGAAGAAGCAGATTTAATTATAATTAATACGTGTTCAGTAAGAGAAAAACCTGTTCAAAAACTTTTTTCAGAGATTGGACAGTTTAATAAAAAGAAAAAAGATAGTGCTAAGATTGGTGTTTGTGGTTGTACTGCATCTCATCTAGGACGTGACATAATAAAAAGAGCACCAGCAGTTGATTTTGTACTTGGTGCTAGAAATATTTCAAAAATCAAAGATGTTGTTGATAAGAAAGGTGCAGTTGAGATTGATATAGATTATGATGATTCAACTTACCAATTTGCAGCATCGGGAATGAATATGTACAAAACTTCTGTAAACATCTCTATTGGATGTGATAAAGAGTGTACGTATTGTATTGTTCCTGCAACAAGAGGTGAAGAAATTTCTATTCCTCTTGAGATGATTGTTCAACAAGTTCAAAAAGATGTAGATAATGGGGCTGTTGAAGTTACTCTTTTAGGTCAAAATGTAAATTCATATGGTAGAAGATTTTCTGATGGAAGAGAAAAAACATCGTTTACAAAACTTTTACAAGAAGTTTCAAAAATTGATGGTTTAGAAAGAATTAGATTTACTTCTCCTCATCCATTGCATATGGATGATGAATTTATCGAAGAGTTTGCAAGAAATCCTAAGATTTCTAAATGTATTCATATGCCATTACAAAGTGGTTCTACATCTATTCTAAAAAATATGAAGAGAGGATATTCAAAAGAAGGATTCCTTAAAAGAACGAAAAAGATTAGAGATTTAATTCCTGATGTAAGAATTACTACTGATATTATTGTTGCTTTCCCTGGTGAAACACAAGAAGATTTTGAAGATACAATAGATGTGATAAAACAAGTTAAATTTGATCAAATATTTAATTTTAAATATTCTCCAAGACCAAATACACAAGCTTTAGAATTAAAAGAGAAAGAGATACCTGATGAGATTGGTAGTGCAAGACTTACAGAGGTAATTGAGTTACATAAACTTCATCAAAGTGAACATATGGATTCAAATATTGGTAAAACAGTAAACGTATTCTTTGAGTCTTTAAAACCAAATGGAGAGGTATCTGGATTTACAGATAACTATTGCCAAGTTTTTGTAAAAGGTAGTGATGAACTCCTTGGACGTTTTGTTGATGTTAAAATTACAAGTGCAACAAGAACATCTTTAAAAGGTGAAGTGATAAATTAAATGAAATCTTTTTTAATCACTAAAGTTGTTCCTTTTATATTACAACTTTTTGTAAGATTTATTTATATTACTAGTAAAAAAGTTTTTCATCATCCTAAAATTGATGAAAGTGAAGCCCATGTTGTAGCTTTTTGGCATGGGGAACTTTTAATGCAACCTTTTAATTATCAAAAGTTAAAACCAAGAGGCAAAGTAAGTGCAATGATTAGCCAACACAAAGATGGTGAAGCAATTACTAAGACAGTGGAATATTTAGGAATCCATTCTATTAGAGGTTCTAGTTCAAGGGGTGCTGCAAAAGTTTTAATCTCTGCAATAAAAGAGATTAAAGGTGGTGATGATATTGCAATTACACCTGATGGTCCTAGAGGTCCTAGACATTCAGTTGCTGATGGTATAGTTGCAATTTCAAAGAAGACAAATGCTAAAATATTGGTATTTAATTGTAAACCAAGTAAATATTGGCAGTTTAAGTCTTGGGATAAGTTTATTCTTCCTAAGCCTTTTGGTACTTTAGAGTTTTTTATTCAAGAGCCTTTAGATATAAGTGAACTTGAAATGGAAGATGCGAAAGAGTTGATAAAAGAAAAAATGCTTTTGAATGCAATGAGATAAGGTTAAATTACGATGTTTTCTAAAGAATCTTTATATATCAATGCTATAAAATACAAAGCACAATTAAAGATTAATTATAAAAAACTTGATAATGATGATATTATAGAAACAAATAGTTCTATTTTCATTGCTAAAGATGATATCTTAGGTAGAGATATTGCTTCGAAACTAAATGCCCATGCTTCTGAAATTAATAATACATATATTTCATCACTTCTTCTTCAAGATGA
>LLEJ01000154.1_pt1 | contig 10752 bp, 9 predicted proteins | sample 595831 | NCBI WGS metagenome assembly LLEJ01 (sample SAMN02919310, study PRJNA255460) | bioreactor metagenome | biome: chemostat; feature: culture 2011_10.1; material: sediment; isolation source: day101 10degC chemostat 2011 inoculated with Wadden Sea sediment taken from... | place: Germany: Bremen ... | reverse complement strand
GCAATAAACAACAGTACCGAGGTGTAAGTGAGCGCACTTTTTGTCAAGCCATAGCTGGTTCCCCATACGATGGCGACAAGCAGTAACAGTACCTCAGTGGTTGGAAACGTAAAGGTAGAACGTTGTTTAGATTCAGTTGCTATGTTCATTGTCAGGGTATCTCAGAGTACTTACGTGATTGATTAGTCCACTATCAACTAGTACTCTGTGATAAACAATGGGCCAAAATGGAAAGGATTGTTGCGTTGTGGATATGAATAAGTTGTTGGTACTGTTACCAGAGATGGCTACCTTTGTTGTTGTCATTGAGCAAGGCAGTTTTTCAAGAGCGGCAATAAAACTTGGCGTCGCGCCTTCATCTGTTAGCCGCTCGGTAGCAAGGCTAGAGAATGCACTGCAACAAAAATTGATTGAAAGAACCACCAGAAGCTTGCGCCTGAGTACAATTGGTGAAGAGGTCTTTTGTCTCTGTATCGATATGGTGAACTCAGCTAAATCGGCAGTGAATGCTGCCTATTCAGAATCGGATACGATTTCTGGTTTGGTTCGAGTTTCGGCGCCTAAGGCTTTGGCTAGACAAGTATTATCGCCAATTATTTTGGATTTCCTGCAAGTCTACCCTAACGTCTCTATTCAGATTCAGTCCGAAGATCATTTCATTGATCCAATTGGCAATGAGGTAGATGTTGTCATCCATATTACCGATAAACCCGTTGAAGGCTTGGTTGCCAAATTATTAGGAAATAGTCGGCTGGTTCTATGCGTTAGCCCTGCATACATTGATACACAAGGTGCGCCTCACTCACCATCTGATTTAGTCACACATAACTGCATTCGATTGGGTGAGTCAGCTGCGGATAGGAAATGGTCGTTTAATCGTGGACACAACATAGAAACGGTTAATATCGACGGAAATTTTGCAGCAAATCATACCGAAATAAGAAAAGATGCTGTGCTAAGAGGGCTAGGCATTTCGGTATTTCCAGAGTTTACTATTAACGAACTTATTCAGTCAGGAGCGGTGGTAGAAGTGCTCCCTGATTGGACATTAAACGGTCGCTATCAGGGGCAAATAGTTGCACAATATTTACAATCGAAATATGTACCAGCTCAATTAAAGCTATTTGTAGATTACCTGCACGAGCAGATGCAAGATTACCGATAGGCACGCATTGGTCATGCTGAGGCAATGTACATTTTAAGTTATTTGAAACAGAGATCCGCCCAGCGAGATAACCCTGCGGTTACCGACCCGAAATAACTGCCGCTAACAATTTCTGTATCTGGTAACACTGATTTTATCGCATTTCTCAGTATGGGAGAACGCGCTGAACCGCCAGTCATGTAGACAATATCTGGTTTTACTTGCCCCTGTTTTTCTGCCTCTTGTACCATCTGCGTGATTTTTCTTACGGGTTCTGAAATCGCATCTGCCATCTGTTCTTTAAGCAGTCTAATATCAAGGGTTTCTTCTAATAGATTAAGGGTAGAAATGTATTCCTCTTGATTGCCGAGTGCTATTTTTGCTAATTCAGCTTCTCGGACAACACTGTGCCCAAGCGTCCCTTTATGAACATATGCTAAGCGTTTTAGCTTTTCTGGCTGCTTTGCATTTTTGATGAGTTCGTAGATCGGCTTTAAATTATCAAATTTATAAAAGTCTCTTTGGGCAACGACATCATTGACGGCAATACAGTTCCAAAATTGAGAAATAGGGACAGGTAAGCCTGATAATTGTTCCGTGCCTAGACCAAAATCGGCCATGAATTTTTTGAATGCAATCGAAATATCAAGATCATTTCCGCCAACGGATAAACCACTATGTGAAAGAAGGGATTCGGAGCGATTTTGATTTCCTTGCCAGGTTGGGCCCATTTGAATTAAAGAACAATCTGAGGTACCGCCGCCGATATCAACGACCAATACGGTTTTATCTGAAGTTAGTTTAGATTCATACTCGAATCCTGCTGCCACAGGTTCAAATTGAAATTCAATATGCTTGAAACCCGCTCGAGTCGCCGCGCGTTGCAAAATGCCTTCGGCTTGCTGGTTGGACTTTTCACCACCGCGACCACGAAAGTTAACCGGACGACCAATAACTACAGCAGATACGGGCTTATTTAAAGCGAGTTCTGTCTTCTGTTTTACGTTTGCCATCATGGCGCAGATGAGGTCTTCGAAGAAAGAGAGTTGCACATCTCGCAAGCCTTGTGTGCCTAAAAAAGACTTGGGTGATTGTACATAGTAGACATCTTTGGGGTCGTCTAAGTAAAGGTCTAAGGCCGCTTGACCAAAATGAATGTCATCTTGTCGAACTGTTAACCCCTCTTCCTTATTAAGTTTAATAGCTCGGCGGAGTACGGACTCTCCGATAGCGTTCGCCGGTCTAATTTCAAGAATCCGGAACAAGTACTCGGACACAGACTCAGCATTGGGTGCGCTGAGTGTTGATGGCAAATAAATATCACTTCCAGATAATGGGACGGCGTGAACCTTCTCATTAATAATATGTGCTACCGAGCAGTTAGCAGTACCGAAATCAAAACCAATGGCCATTAACAACCTCTTTGAAGATAAATAGGCGAGTCGAAAAGCGCAACACTATAAGGGCTACCCCCATAGTCAGGTCAATCGATTTATTCATTTTTTTAAATAACCTGTCGTTTTTATTCAATCTTACTGTGGGTGCATCAACTATTATTTTAGCCATCAGATGTGGGGGACGGACGAAAGTTAGGTGCCCTCACCGTCTAAAATGATAGTTAATTGAATTTGGTAGGTAGAAAAGCGATGTTAAAAATAAAAAAAATTGAGTCAATAGATGAGATCAGTGAATTAAGAGCCGCTTATTTTGCGAAAACTACCGCCCCACTGGATGGTATGTGGCACTTTGGATTTGTTCCTATGTCGGACCATTTTGGGTTCTATGAGGATAGTGCTTTAGTCGGATATTGTTGCGTCAATGGGGATGGCTATCTGTTGCAGTTTTATCTGTCGCCTGTGGCTAAGGTACAGCCAACTGAATTGTTTACCTTAATTGCACAACAAAACAGTGTCGATATAGGTGAGGTTATCGGGGCATTTGTCAGTACGGCTGAAACGGATTATCTCTCGCTGTGTTTAGACAATTCGTCATCGTTTACGGTCAATGCTTTGATGTATCAACAAAATTCAACAAGTAAAGTTGACCAAACAAAATGGTTAGAAATGAAAATGGCCAATCAGGAACAGCTTAAAAGTTTTGTAGAATTTGCCGCCGACGCTATCGGTGCTCCGGAGCAATGGTTATCTGGATATTACGACAACTTAATTCAACGCCAAGAGCTTTGGGGTTATTGGACAGATGAACAATTAGTCGCCTCAGGAGAGTGTCGTTTATTCGATGAACATCAGGTCGAATTTGCTGATATGGGTATGATTGTGGCGAAATCTGAACGAGGAAAAGGGATTGCTACGAGAGTGTTACGGTTCCTAATAAATAGAGCCACCGAGCAAGGTTTAAAGCCGATGTGTTCAACTGAAATAGGTAATACAGGCGCTCAAAAAGCGATCATGCGAGCGGGGCTTACTTCTTCAATTCGAATCGTTCAGTTCGAATTTGATCGCGCTTAACTTGTTGCTATTAGGTTCATATTCTATAAAAGGGTTGAGCCTTTTTTGATTACAAGAACACTGAATTTCGTCTCTATTTAGCATATAGTCAGATGATAAAAACGATCGCGGTTATACAACACAATGATTCATTGGCTTCAGGCTCCAGAATTACCAAGCGTAGCAAAGTATATTGAGTGTTATTGGTTTATTGAAAAACGACCGGATGCAACAAGCTACCAATATCCAAAGCTAAACCCAGACCCATCCGCGCACTTGATACTTTCGCCTTCGAATCAAGAATATCGTTACGACATGAACCCCGTAATAGTTGAAGGGAAGGGTAGTCATTGGTTATTTCCTCATCAGCAAACCCTGCAGTTGGACCATTCACAAGCTTTTGTACATCTGGGCATTAAGTTCCGTATTGGTGCTTTGTATTCATTAAAAATACCCACGTGCGCTCACCCGATGTTGGACGCTGTAGAAGCGTTCAACTTGACCAGCCTATTTAGTATGAATGGATTGGTCGAACTTGACCTTATTGATTATGCGAGAAATGACCCTAATCTTTGTTGTGCTCAATTGGATAAGTTATTGCAGCCATGGCTTGAAAACGGCAAAGACGATCAACACAGCGAACTCACTAACAAAGTCCTTCCGCTCCTTGGTCATACCCTTATTTCCGATCTAAGTAGCGCGTTGTTTTGTTCGCAAAGGACGCTAGAGAGAAGCTTCAGCCGAGTGACGGGGCTAACTTTGAAACAATGTCAAACAATGAACAAACTAGAACAGATGTTAGAATATCTCTATCAGCGCAGTACTAGTGAAATAGACTGGGTTGAGGTTGCATTCCAATTTGGGTTTAGTGATCAGCCTCATCTTATTAGGCATTTGAAGAAACAGATTGGACTGACGCCAAAAAACTATGCGAAAGAGAGAGGATTAACTATCGATGTGTATGGGGGCGTCAGATCTTCGTGAAGCGCGTTGTGCTCTGGTTCACAAACCAGAGCGTTGTTAAATTACCTATTTTGGTTCCTGAATAGGAAAGATAAGCTCTGAGGTGTTAAATCCAGCCGCTTTCGCTATCATGATGTACTTGTCCATTTTATCTTGATCAATCGTTGGTGTGCGAGACAAAATCCAAAAATAGTCGGTGTTATAGCCACTGATTAGTGCCGTTGAGTAATCAGGCTCCAAATAAAAGACAATGTAACTGCCGTAGAATGGCCCAAAGAACGACACCTTTAAATGTGCTATATCGGGTGTGATGACAAATTTGGCCTTACCTTCTGCTTCACTCCATTCTTTGTCTTCTTTTTTCCATCCACGGTTTATGACACGCACAGATCCGTCATCATTGACAGAATACGTTGCGCTGACATTACTGAGCCCACGCTCAAAGCTGTGATCTAGCCGGGCAAGTTCGTACCATTTACCTAGATAGTTATCGAGGTCAAAATTGGCAACAGGTTCGATATCGTTCGGTTTACCGGTACAACCTGACAATGTAAGAATGCAGATAAATAATATGGTCAAATTTCTTAACGCTTTCATTCTTTTCCCTTTCTAATTAAAAAGCTTTCCTTAAGTCTATACCTAAAAAAGAATAAAATGGGTAGGTAATAGTAGAAACGGCTTAACAACGGGCTTTCATGCCCATCGATGTCTGTTCCATGACATTCATATTGCGGACAAATTAATTTTCCAGATCGGTATGGCGCTTTGTAGTTGGGTGAAATTAGCTTATTTACTCAAAAATGGATATAAAAAACCCCCGAATCTTGATTCAGGGGTTTTTATATCTAAAGCGTGTTTATAAACCTACCTTCAAAGTAAAGGGCTTGAAGGTGGGATTATGATAACAAGCCTTTTATGGCGCTGATTGGTTGAACGATGGTGAAATGACCTCAGTGCGGCGATTTAGTGCTCGCCCTTCTAGCGTACTGTTGTCAGCAACTGGTTCACTTTCCCCTCGGCCTTCGACCTGAATACGATTAGCCGCAATGCCATTATTTTCAAAATAAGAAGCGACACTTTGTGCTCGTTGTAGAGAGATTTGCTCATTGTAGCTCGCTGAACCTTGAGAATCGGTATGGCCAATAATGAACAACTGTGCTTCTGAATGATCTTGAAGTCTCTTTAGCATTGGACTCAGGTGCTCATTTGCTTCTGATGATAAGGTAGTACCATCAAATTTGAACAGAGCATAGCTACTTAGTTCATTGATGCTCACCACTTCAGGTTCAATGACCGCAGGCTCAATCGCTTCAGGCTCAACAATAGTCACTTCTGGTTCTGTGACGGGAGTGGCTTTATCTGTAGAGCCAAACGCATAGGCAAGACCTACGGTTAAAAAGCTAATGTCTGAACCACTAACATCATCAAACCATTGGTATTCTAATCTCGTGCTTAATTGGTCAGACAACTGATACTCAAGACCGGTACCAAGCATTAAGGACGTTCCGTCGTCTGTATTGCGGCTACTACGGTTTGGTTCCTGTCTCTTTTGTTCAGCTTGCCATCTGAACCCACCGACTTTACCAAAAATATTTAATCTATCGGCCAAGTAATAATCAGCTTTAAGACCGAGTTCTACACCTCGGGCTTTCGTTTTATCAGAAATGTCTACTGATGGATCATTTGAACTTGGGTAGGTCGCCTTAGCTCTACCTAAGTAATCGTATCCACTTTCAATGGCAAGCCAGTCATTGATGCTATAACCGAGGAATAAACCGGCGCCCATCGCTTCTTTGTCGCAATCTGAACTTAGTTGTTCGCAGCTTCCAGAAAAATGAGTCCAGCCGGTTTTACCACCAATATAGAAACCACTCTCATCGGCGGCTACATTGAACGCGATACTTGCACCTAATAGACATAATGTTATTTTTTTCATAATTCTCCATTCAACATAAATGTTAAAATTTTCTCATTAATTGAATCAAGAATTAGCCTTGATTCTGGTTGTGAATAAAACTCAACCGTAATGTAGGTTGAATTTAAAGTAATATGGTTAAGAGTTGCAGTTAAGGTCTGCGTTGAAGGGCATTATGGTAAACGGATTTGCTAATAGTAATAATAGCGTAATATTAATTTTTTAAATGATATGTGCTATATGACTGAGATGATGCGTGTGCAGTATTATTATGAGTATTTAAATCTTATATGTTTAACTCTATGTAGTATTCTTATGGGAAATGTATAGCTTAAATGAGTTACTCATAATTGATTGTATTTAAAGTAAGTTTTAAAAAATAGTTGTATTTATTAATATAATGAACGGATCATTTTCGATTGTCATAGGTTGTCTATGCCACCGTATAATAACGTGTATTAGGCCAATGTATTCTAGATAGCGATAAGTGAAAAATGTTCATGTTGTAGAGATAACGTAAGGATTTATTGCAGAAATAAACCTTATAATAGGTTGCAGCACAAATTAGACGCGTAGCGAGGCACGCCTAATTTGTGTCATATATTAAAATGTACTGACATTAAAAACATGTTCGACAGCGGTTATTTTACCCAGCAAATGCTCAGTAGGAAGAGATTCGATATCGACAATGGTGTACGCAATGTCATCGCGGCTTCTGTTGAGCATGTCAATTACGTTGATCTCCAAATCAGAGAGAACAAGAAGAACTTGACTTAATACCTTCGGAACGTTGTCGTTAGCAAAAGCAATTCGATAGCCTTTCGTTCTATCTAAACTAATCGTTGGAAAATTTACTGAATTGCGAATATTACCATTTTCAAGGAAGTCTATCAGTTGATCGGCGGCCATTGTGGCGCAGTTTTGTTCGGCCTCGTGCGTGCTTGCCCCCAAATGCGGTAGCAGAATGACTTGAGGATGCTCCAGAAGTTCAGGTGATGGAAAGTCACATACGTATTGCTTAATCAACCCTTGCTCTAGTGAAGCGAGAAGGGCTTGTTGATTCACAATACTACCACGAGCGAAGTTCAGCAATACGGAACCTGGTTTCGCGTGAGACAAGGTTTCTGTATTGAGCATGTCCTTGGTATGTTCATTGGCTGGTACATGCAAGCTGATGAAATCACTGCGTGCAATGAGCCACTGCATATTTTCTGCGCGTTGTATCTGCGAAGAGAGTCGCCACGCCGTATCGACACTAAGTGCAGGGTCGTAACCCACCACTTTCATACCCAGAGCCAACGCCGCGTGTGCGACACTTGCTCCAATAGCACCTAAACCAACAACCCCTAAAGTTTTACCTGATAATTCTGAGCCTACGAAATTTTTCTTCTCTTTCTCAACCAGCTTTGAAAACTGAGGGTTATTACGTTCACTAACAAGCATTCTGGTAAAATCGATACCGTTAACGATTTTTCGCGAAGACATTAACATGCCAGTTAAGACTAATTCCTTTACTGCATTGGCGTTTGCTCCGGGTGTGTTGAATACGACAATCCCTTGATGGGTGCAATCACCCACTGGAATGTTGTTAACACCAGCGCCACAGCGTGCAATGGCTTTAACTCGCTCAGGAAAACAGATGTCATGTAAGTTTTGACTACGTAACATGATGGCGTCGGGTTCGCTTATCTCACTGGCGACCTCATAGCTATCACGGGGAAAGCAGTCCAATCCATGGGCGCTGATACTATTGTAGGTACGAATTTTTCGCATTAGCATGGCTCTCTTATACGTGGTATTCAATATTCATTTAAGGGCGTGTGATTATTTACTAACCTGCTGATAACCCCAGCTTAACCATGGAAGCAGTGTTTTAAGATCGCTTGATTCAACCGTGGCGCCACACCAGATTCGAAGGCCAGCTGGCGCATCGCGATAAGCACCAATATCGTAGGCGACACCTTCAACATCCAGCAATTTTACTAACGCTTTAACTTGTTCTGGCGTTGCGTCTAAAGAGAGACATACACTCGTATTAGAACGAGTATGAGAGTCTGCTGCCAGAAAATCTATCCACTCATTATTGGCAATAAATTCTTCTATAACGGCCAAGTTTTCCTGTGATTTTGCGATACATGCAGAGAGGCCACCAATAGAGTCAACCCATTGAAGTGCATCTAAGTAGTCGGCCACACACAACATAGATGGTGTGTTGATAGTCGCGCCGCTAAAGATACCTTCAATAAGCTTGTTCCCTTTGGTTAAGCGGAAGATTTTAGGCATCGGCCAACTTGGAGTATAACTCTCTAACCGTTCAACAGCTCTTGGGCTAAGCACGATAACACCATGCCCGCCTTCACCACCCAGCACTTTTTGCCAGCTGTAGGTCGTAACGTCTAATTTATCCCAAGGCATTGGCATGGCGAAGACGGCAGAGGTTGCATCACAGATAGTCAACCCATCTCGATCATCTTCTATCCAGTCACCATTAGGTACACATACACCTGAGGTTGTTCCATTCCAAGTAAACACGACGTCATGATCTGAATTAGCCTGATTAAGATCAGGTAGTTGTCCATAATCTGCACCAAAATGGTGGACGTCGTTGAGCTTGAGTTGTTTGGTTACATCGGTGAGCCATTCCTCACCAAACGATTCCCACGTAAAAATATCAACAGGACGTTGACCTAACATGGACCAAAGGATCATTTCCATTGCTCCCGTATCTGATGCGGGCACGATACCCACTCGGTAACCTTCTGGAAGCTCTAACGTTGCTTTTGTCTGTTCAATTGCCGACTGCAAGGCAGCTTTACCAATCGTACTGCGGTGGGAGCGTCCCAGAGTGGATAAATCGAGTTGGCTTACATCGTATCCTGGACGTTTGGCGCATGGGCCTGAAGAGAAATTAGGGTTAGCAGGCTGTTTCTGAGGTTTCATAATGCTCCTTGGTGGCGATAGCCGATTCGAAAATAGGTTGAATCAAGCCAATGAGTATAAAAATTATAGAGGTTGGGAAACTTGATCATTGCGCGATTTTCGTACATACGTGAATAAATAGGCTGTTTTTGTGAAATTTTAGTTATTCTTCGTGTTTGAAAAATCTGGTTTATAATGGTGTCAGTCTATGCCGTTCGTTTCTATAGTCATCAGAGCACCAAACAAAATAGAAGGCTAGCTGAACCAGAAAAAAACAATTTCTGACTTAAAGGTAGATCAACATAAGTAAATGCTTGTTCACCTGCACCATCATTCATTGATGCCGCTTTGCTTGTTGCTAAATTTGGGCTGTGTTTTATATAGCGAGTATTTGTCGGTGTAGAAACCATAAAAAAGGTACCAATAAGCCACTGCGCCATCATGCTATAGAAGAAGTAATCCGATATGAATTTAACCGCTAGAACGCCAGTCTGATACTCGATAAGGAAAATAGCACCAACAAAGAACACGTTAGATAGGGCAACAAAAATGAGCAGTTTTAAAAGTTTTGCCATGAAGTTAAGCCTGTCCCGTAAGGTAAGTCACTATACTAACATTTTATTAAAATCAGTTGGTTACCTTTATTTATATTGTGAAAGAAAAAGCATAAGAATGGTCAGAAAATTTTGGTGCTACGCAGCTTGCGTGCACTCTTAATTACAATAAGCTTAAGAAATGATGATTCATAAGATCTCTGACATTTCGTCTGTTCAATTATGTAGTAGTATGGGTGTCATATTGAAAAAGAGATGTCCTCCAATAAATGGAAACGAGTAATTTGGTTGCTATAAAATGTATTCGTTGGATTTTAAAATCGAAAGGAACAAATTTTTGATGATATTTAGATGGTTTTTATTGGTTAGCCTACTGTTTGTCGCACCACTGCAAGCCGCAAGTTATCGACTGCCAACCGACGGTAGTCAACTTGTTGGTCGAATACAGAATCACTTGGTGGAACAGGGTGAATCAATGGCCGGTATTGCAAAACAATATGATGTCGGTTTTCTATCATTAATGGCAGCAAACCAAGGCGTGGACCCTTTTTTACCAGAAGAAGGGACTGTCCTTACAATACCTTCACTCTTTATTCTACCTTCCAAAGACCGCGAAGGAATAGTGATTAACCTTGCAGAATTACGGCTCTATTATTTTGATAAAGACAAAAAAAATGTGCATGTTTTTCCTGTCGGTATCGGTCGTATTGGTCGCGATACTCCAGAAATGACGTCTTACATTAACCAAAAAATCAAGGATCCAACGTGGACACCCACTCAGACCATTCGAGCTGAGTCATTGGCCAATGG
>LLEJ01000153.1_pt1 | contig 10752 bp, 9 predicted proteins | sample 595831 | NCBI WGS metagenome assembly LLEJ01 (sample SAMN02919310, study PRJNA255460) | bioreactor metagenome | biome: chemostat; feature: culture 2011_10.1; material: sediment; isolation source: day101 10degC chemostat 2011 inoculated with Wadden Sea sediment taken from... | place: Germany: Bremen ... | reverse complement strand
CAGGGTTGTGCCTTGTTTTGACTTCCATATCCCTCATAGGTTTTTCTGTTTTCAATGCATATGAAAACCAAAAGACGATAAAAACGTACAGTACCGAATCAGTCATCTCTAAATCAGAGAAACTGCTCGAAGCTCAATCACAACAAAACGCGACAGAAGCGATCAAGTATCTTGATGAGGCTTTGAATCGTGCAGAAATGTTGGCCAAAACAACACTATTTTTGCAACAGAATGCAGAGGATAACTTTACCTCTAGTGAGGTATTAAGAACCTCTTTGCAAGATATGTTACGTCAATCTGTAGAAAGTTTTGACGCCATTAAAAGCATCTATTTAGTGTTTGAGCAAGACGCCTTAGACAGTGAAGATAGCAACTATCATGGTGCGGATTATGTTGGATCCAATGAAACTGGACGGTTTTCGACACATTGGCGCCAGATGGAACCCGGAGGAGATGCGGTTTCTAGTGTATTGTCTGAACAGGAATTAACCGATCAAAGCAATGCAGAAAAATTTGTCTGTCCTAAGAAAACAGCACAGAGTTGTATCTCGACACCTTCTTTCACCGATTTTTCTGGTGCACGTGTATTTACGTCCTCAATCTCGTATCCACTCATTAAAGATGATGAAGTTATCGGCGTATTAGGGATCGTTTTAAACCTGAGTGATCTACAAAATATTGCACTTCATACGGATAAAAAACTCTTTGATGCAAAGGGGAAAGTCTCCATTTTAAGCGCAAATGGGACTTTGGTTGCCAGCGATGAAATGGAGAGTGAAATAGGAAAGAGTTTTTCTGCTACGAGTATTTCTAACGATGAACTCAAGCGCTTTCTTAGCGCTGCGGTTCTGCAGACAACGTGGAGCCAAGATGAAAACTGGTTGATTGTGTTTGCCCCTGCAAAGATTGCAAACCAAAACTGGGGCGTTCTGCTTGAGATACCCGCTGAGAGTGTATTGTCAGATGCGAATCAATTAGATGATGCAATTACCAAGAGTATTAGCAATAGTGTTAGCTCTGAAATAATGGCCGGCGTTTTTCTAGTGGTTATTGGGTTGAGTATTATCGCCATCAGTGCACGTGCCTTAGTTAAGCCGATAAAAGAAGTGGTCACTCGACTAGAAGATATTGCTTCTGGCGAAGGCGATTTAACCCAGAGAATTGACGTTAAGAGCCGGGATGAAATTGGTCAGCTCGCCGACGGATTTAATCATTTTCTAGGGAAGCTACAAACGACAATTAAGCAGGTCGTCGACACCAGCTCTCAAGTCGCGACGATGACCACGGAAGCGCAAGATGCGGCGATCTTCACTCGCAATAGCAGTGGTTCACTATTCAAAGAAGTAGACTTAGTGGCGACGGCATCAGAAGAGATGACACAAACTGCTGGGCTTGTCTTCCAAAATGCGGATGTGGCCGTCGTCGCGGCGACGAAAGCCAACGAAGCGGCCACCCTCGGACAAGATGTTATTTCTCGCTCCTCGGTGGAGATGGATAAGTTGGTTAGCCGCATGAGTGCAGCCGTACCAGTGGTAGAAGAGTTAGCGTCGAATAATGTTAACATTACAGAGATTTTAGGTGTGATAGAAGCGATCTCTCAACAAACAAATTTACTCGCTCTAAACGCTGCAATTGAGGCGGCGAGGGCAGGCGAATATGGTCGTGGATTTGCGGTAGTTGCTGATGAAGTTCGCAATTTAGCAAGTAATACCCAATCGTCAGTGGATGAAATCAAACAGGTGATTGAGAGAGTTCAACTGGGCACTAAGGACGTTGTTAACGCTATCCAAGAGGGTAATGACCTCGCGATGAATACATCGACAGAGGTACAAAATGCTGTTGAGAAGCTAAATTCCGTATTTGAAGCTATTGCAGAAATTAGTGAGATGAATAGTCAGATAGTGCGGGCGGCGGAAGAACAACAATTGGTATCGACGGAAGTAAACCAGAGCGTTTCTAATATTAGAGATCTTAGCGGGCAGATATTGAGCCAAACGGAGTCTTCGGAATCTATTGGTAGACAAATTGCTGAGCTTTCCGCTGAACAGCAAACACTAGTAGGACAATTCAAAGTCTAGTTTGATGTGTTCGAAAACGCCTCATAATAAAAAGAGGAACTCAACTGGTCGACGCTTTAGAAAGGAGCGCCTTTAAGTTTAACCGGTTCTTTGGGCCAGTGGGATGCGATACCGCACGCCATTGCTTTTACTGGTTTCCATTGCCCGTCTAAAAATATAGTTAGGTTGGTGACATCTTGGTACCCGTTTGAGTTATAGATGCAGTAATCACCAAACAGTATTGAAAAATGAATGCCTTTTTTTTCTAGCTGTTTGTGAATATGGTCCAACATGTCATGGACTAAACCTTGCTTGCGATAACGGGGTAGAACGCATACCTCTGCAATTCCAGCGACGGGTAGCTCAACATCATCGATGACAACGTTTTTTTCATGTACCGCGATGTGGGCAACGATGTTTTCAGAACTGTCGAGAACAAAATAACGATGCGGCGGCACTTCGTTGAAAAATCGTTGTTGGCTAAATATCGCCGCGTCTTCTGCAAAACAGGTGCTTAAAATATACCGGAGTTGTGCATCGATAATGGGAGTCACATCCTTATCGGCGATGTATTGAATGTTCATTTAAGTCACATAGTTAATTGGATTGAAAATTAGAAAGGTTGCTAACCATCAGCAACCTTTCTAATTCGTTACGCTCTAAGATTATAGCTTATCTGTTAATTCGATAGCTTGGCCAATGTAATTAGCTGGTGTCATCTCTTTGAGGCGTACTTTTTCGTCCTCAGGTATCTCTAAGCCGTCGATAAAGCGACGCATCGCTTCTCCATCCACACGTTTACCACGGGTTAACTCTTTTAGTTTCTCGTACGGCTTTTCAATACCGTAGCGGCGCATGACAGTTTGAACTGGTTCGGCTAACACCTCCCAGTTTTTGTCTAGTTCCGCAAGAAGTGCAGCGCGGTTAATTTCCAACTTGCTAATGCCTTTAAGCGTAGAAGTGTAAGCGATAATGGCATATCCACAACCCACGCCGAGGTTTCTAAGTACCGTCGAGTCGGTAAGATCCCGTTGCCAGCGTGAGATAGGTAGCTTTTGGGAAAGATGACCAAAAACAGCGTTAGCAAGTCCTAGATTACCCTCTGAATTTTCAAAATCGATTGGGTTTACTTTATGTGGCATTGTAGAAGAACCGATTTCACCTGCAATCGTTTTTTGTTTGAAGTGACCTAAAGCAATATAACCCCAAACATCACGATCGAAATCGATAAGAATAGTATTAAAGCGAGCGATAGCATCAAACAATTCAGCTATATAGTCATGCGGTTCAATTTGAGTAGTATAAGGATTCCACGTTACACCTAGTGACTCAGTGATAAACGTTTCACTAAACTCATGCCAGTCAACCTCAGGATAAGCCGATAGGTGGGCGTTATAGTTGCCTACAGCACCATTGGTTTTTGCCAGAATCTCGACATTTTGTATCTGCTTATATTGACGATCCATGCGATAAGCAACGTTTGCCATCTCTTTACCCATGGTAGACGGAGACGCAGGTTGACCATGTGTACGTGATAGAAGAGGAATATCTCTGTACTCTACGGACAGGGCTTTTATCGCATCAATAATGTTGCGAAGTTCTGGCAGAATAACCGTCTCACGCGCTTCTTTAAGCATTAATGCATGTGAGGTGTTATTGATATCCTCAGAGGTACATGCAAAGTGGATAAACTCATTTACCGCATGCAGCTCAGGTACGTCTGCCACCTTCTCTTTTAAGAAATATTCAACGGCTTTAACATCATGGTTTGTTGTGCGCTCAATGTCTTTGATACGTTGAGCATCGGCTTCGCTGAAATTTGCGGCGAGTTCATCAAGGAATTGGTTTGCTTCGGCACTGAATGCTGGTACTTCTTTATTGCATTCGTTGCAGAAAGCTTCTGTAACCAACGAATTTCAACGATAGCACGATACTTTAGTAGACCGTACTCGCTGAAGATACTGCGTAACGCAATCGTTTTACTTCCGTAACGTCCGTCTACGGGTGAAACAGCAGTCAATGCTGACAGTTCCATGGTGATTCTCCTGAATAAAGTGGGTGTTAGATGTTAAAGTCGAGCTAAAAGTATTTGTGCCTGTTCGACCATTTTTTTACGGCCAAATACCATATGGCGACGCTTACCACCAACCTGTCTCCAAAGTACAGTACTACGGATGCCAGATAGCAAAAGAGCGCGAACTTTGTGTTGGTTAGTGGTTTGCTGTAATACGGATGGGGTGCCAGTTACCTGAATACGAGGACCAATGGGGCTGATTACCTCGAGGTAAATACTTGCTATGTTGCTTATCATCTGCTCATCGAAAAGGTCAAAATGATTCACCTGGCGTTCAATCATTTGAATGCGTTCACCTAACTGTGCCATCGCTTCATTCTTTTCATTTAGCTTGCGTTCTAATGCCATCAAACTGATGATATAGCGAGTGACTTCACTTCCGGCTGGTGTGCTGTCAATGCCTTTTACCATGCACTCAAGTCCAATCTTTAAGTCAGACTCTCGACCGTAAACCTCCAGTGTGTTGGAAGGATTGGTATTGATAATAGCTTTGACAGAAGCTTCAAACGCGTCAGTATCACAATAACCGTCTTTTGCTACCTGTTGGACTAGTGCAACAGCTTGGCATATGCCAGCAAAAGCAATCGTACGATCATAAAGTGTATTTGCCACGTAGAGCTCCTAATAAGGTGTTAGATTCGTTTTGAATGAAATTCTTTGTTCAATGATACCACCACCAAGGCAAATATCATTTCTATAAAATACCGCAGATTGCCCAGGCGTCACAGCAACTTGTGGCTCGTCAAAGATTACTTTGATATTTTCGTCGTCGACAGGGATGATTGTACATGGAATATCTTGTTGACGATAACGTGTTTTTACTGTGCAACTCATTGGTTCTGAAATTACACCTTTGTCTACCCAATGTAACTGTGATGCGAGCAATCCAGTTGATTTTAGAAGCGGATGGTCAGCCCCTTGAACTGCAATCAGCACATTTCGCTTTAAATCTTTGTCAGCAACATACCACGGATCTTCATTACCGCCACCACCTTTCTGGCCACCGATATGTAAGCCTTTACGCTGGCCTAGCGTGTGGTACATCAGCCCTTGGTGCTCGCCAATTACAATTCCATCAGACGTTTCTATCTGGCCCGGTTGTGCGGGCAAATAGCGACCAAGAAAATCGGTGAACTTTCGTTCGCCAATAAAGCAGATACCCGTAGAGTCTTTTTTCTCAGCCGTAATCAGGCCTTGTTCTTCCGCGATACGGCGGACCTCTGGTTTTTCCAACTCACCCACGGGGAAAAGGCTTCGTTCAACCTGTTCGTGGCTCAGTGTATAGAGGAAGTAACTCTGGTCTTTATTGCCATCAATACCACGCAACATCTGTGGTTTCTTCCCTTGCTGTGGGAAGGTTCGACGGACGTAATGTCCCATGGCAATATAGTCAGCATCAAGGACTTCATCGGCAAACTCTAGAAATGCTTTGAACTTAATCTCTTTATTACAAAGAATGTCAGGGTTTGGCGTACGTCCTGCTTTATATTCGGCTAAAAAGTATTCAAATACGTTATCCCAATACTCGGCTGCGAAATTAATGGTATGAAGATAGATACCTAGCTTGTCACAAACCGATTGGGCATCGGCAAGGTCTTCAGCTGCAGTGCAGTACTCTTCACCATCATCTTCTTCCCAGTTCTTCATAAACAGGCCTTCTACTTGGTAGCCCTGTTGTTGGAGAAGATAGGCAGATACGGATGAATCTACACCGCCGGACATTCCGACAATGACTTTCTTTTCGCTGTTATCAGACATTGTTTTTTACCACTAAGATCACACGGGCGATGATTCTACCAGAAAGATTTTAAAGGATACAGTTTAGCGACGCTGTTCACAGTTTTTGAGCTTCCAAGAAGAGTAAAAATTGAATTGATGTGGAATTATTTTCGAGTTTTAGCAATTATCTGTCATAGTTTAATAAGAACTTTAGAAGAGACAACAAAATGACCGAACAAAATGAATTTATGGGTGAAGCTGAATTGCTCGAAACGATAGACAATCAGTTGGCAGATGGAAAACCAAAAAAAGTCACTGAGACTTTAATGAGGTTAATGATGACCGGGTCATCAAAGGAAGATGCTAAAGCGATGATGGCGTGTGCGTTAACGATAGAGATATTTGATGTGATGAAAAACGATGGTAAGTTCGATGAGAAACGCTACGCACAACACCTTGATATGCTGCCTGACTTGAGCTTCATGCAAGGGGAGTAGAGTCGCCACAAACGGTACAATCACATCGTTAATATCGTGTTCTTACATGTCAATAACTCGGAACTCACCGGGTTTTAGATCTTGAAGATTTTGGTTTGCCATTGAATAACGGATAAGTCGTAAAGTAGGGTGGCCAATATTTGCGGTCATTCTACGCACTTGGCGATTCCTCCCTTCATAAATCGTAATCGATAACCAAGTCGTCGGGATTGCGGCTCTAAAACGAACCGGCGGATTTCGCGGCCATATATTCGGTTCGTCCATCACTTCGATGATCGCTGGAAGCGTTAAACCATCTTTTAATTCGACCCCCTTTCTAAGTTTATCTATGTCCGACTCTTTTGGCGCTCCTTCGATCTGGACCCAATAGGTCTTAGGTGATTTTGAGCTCGGTTGAGTTAACTTTGCTTGCAAGATGCCGTCATTAGTTAAGATCATCAATCCTTCGCTATCTCTATCTAACCTGCCTGCCGCGTAAATATCTTTAATGGGTATATAATCCGCTAAGGTTTTTCTTCCTTCACCGTCGGTAAACTGGCTTAAAGTATCGTAAGGTTTGTTGAACACGATCACTTTTCTTTCTTCCGGTGAGATAGTTGGCTTAGTCCTGCGACTCTTAGCTCTGTTTTTACTCGAAGAAACAGGGAGTGCGTGTTTAAAATGCGAAGAACTCGACTTATTGAATTGTTTGGATTTAGTGCATTTTAACTGCGAAGACATGTTAACTACCTTACATTTATGTAAACAAATTGTGTGTAAAAGTTTGAATATTAGGAAAACTAAGCTATTATTTTTGCGCCGAAAATATGGATTGCTGCACGTTATGATAGACTAACTTACGTTGATTGTTTAATTATAACGATGTAACTGCTTATGGAGTGGTCAAGCTCATTAAACTTGATCGTAAAGAGCAAACAAGCACAGTTGAATCTTGAGGATGTTTTATAGTCAATTGTGTTAATTAAATTCGGGCTTTCTTCTCATCCAATTAGCCTGCAAAATTATAGGGAAATTTCATGCCTACAGAAAAACCGACCATCATTTATACCATTACAGATGAAGCTCCAGCTTTGGCAACGCACTCATTGCTGCCAATTATTCGAGCGTTTACAGCATCTTCTGGTATTGACGTTGATACTCGTGATATTTCGTTAGCGGGACGTGTAATAGCGAACTTCCCAGAGTATTTAAAAGAAGACCAACGCATTGACGATGCATTAGCAGAGCTAGGCGAATTAGCTACAACCCCAGAAGCAAATATTATCAAGCTTCCCAATGTTTCTGCGTCTGTTCCACAGCTACAAGCGGTAGTTAAGGAACTTCAGTCTAAAGGATACGCGTTACCTAACTATCCTGAAGAAGCGACAAACGATGAGCAGAAAGCGGTAAAAGCTGTCTATGACAAGATTAAAGGTAGCGCAGTCAACCCTGTGTTACGTGAAGGTAATTCAGACCGCCGAGCGCCAACATCAGTGAAAAATTATGCCAAGAAAAACCCACATTCAATGGGCGCTTGGGCTAAAGATTCCAATACTCATGTTGTTAGCATGTCAGACAATGATTTCTTTGGTAGCGAAACCTCCGTCACTATTGATGGTGAGGATGAGGTAAGCATTCAGCTTGTTAAAGCAAGTGGTGATACGGTTATTTTTAAAGAAAAAATAGCATTGAAAGATAAAGAAATTATCGATGCCTCAGTAATGAACAAAAAAGCACTTGTTGCATTTTTTGAAGCAGAAACGGCAAAAGCAAAACAAGAAAATGTATTGTTGTCGCTTCATCTAAAAGCGACAATGATGAAGGTATCCGACCCGGTCATCTTTGGCTACGCGGTTAAGGTATATTTCAAGGCGGTATTCGAAAAATATGGTCAGCTTTTCGATGAGCTAGGTGTAGACGTCAATAACGGTATTGGTGATGTTTACGCGAAAATCCAAGATCTACCACAAGCTCAGAAAGAAGAAATTGAAGCGTCGATACAAAGTGTATACGACACTCAACCTCCTTTGGCTATGGTTGATTCAGATCGCGGTATCACTAACCTGCATGTACCGAGCGATGTCATTGTGGATGCTTCGATGCCTGCAATGATACGAGCTTCTGGTCAAATGTGGGGTCCAGATGGTAAGCAAAAAGATACCAAAGCAATGATCCCAGATCGCTGCTATGCAGGTGTATACCAAACCGTTATCGATTTCTGTAAAGAAAATGGTGCTTTTGACCCGACTACGATGGGAAGCGTACCAAATGTTGGTTTGATGGCGCAAAAAGCAGAAGAATATGGTTCGCACGATAAAACATTTGTCATTCAAGAAGCCGGCACCGTTAAGGTAGTCAATGCGTCAGGTGTGGTGTTACTGGAACAGGCGGTAAAGGAAGGCGATATCTTCCGAATGTGCCAAGTAAAAGATGCACCAATCCAAGACTGGGTAAAACTTGCTGTTACTCGTGCTCGTGCAACGGGAGTCCCTGCGATTTTTTGGTTAGACGAAGCGCGTGCTCATGACGTTCAGTTAATCAAAAAGGTGGAACAGTATCTACCTGATTATGATACCTCTGGATTAGAGATTAAGATTCTTTCTCCAGTTGAAGCGACAGAGTTCTCTTTGGTTAGAATAAAAGCGGGTTTAGATACAATTTCAGTTACAGGTAATGTTCTTCGAGATTACCTGACTGACTTATTCCCAATTTTAGAGCTCGGTACATCCGCTAAGATGCTTTCGATAGTACCACTAATGAATGGTGGTGGCTTGTTTGAAACAGGTGCAGGAGGCTCAGCGCCAAAGCACGTACAACAAGTAGAAAAAGAAAACCATTTGCGCTGGGACTCGCTAGGTGAGTTCTTAGCATTGGCCGCTTCTTTAGAGCATTTAAGTGTTGTCACTGGTAACGCAAAAGCGAAGGTTCTTGCTGATACGTTAGATAAGGCAACAGGTAAATTCTTAGATACTAACAAGTCGCCTTCTCGTCGAGTTGGTGAGTTAGATAACCGAGGAAGCCATTTCTATTTAGCAATGTATTGGGCTGAAGCGTTAAAAGAGCAGACACAGGATGCACAACTTGCGAAAGAGTTTGCACCGGTTGCCGCGCAATTTAATGCTAACGAAAATGTCATTGTGAATGAATTAAATCAAGTGCAAGGTGTTAAAGGTGAGTTGGGCGGCTATTATGCTCCTGTTGATGCTTTGGTATCAGCGTTGATGCGACCTAGTGCTACGTTAAATCAATTGATAGATAACTTGTAATGTAAATCAAAAATAAAAAAACCCGCTTAATTTGGCGGGTTTTTTGTTTTCTCTACTACATCATTTAAGGCAGCATTGTTATTATTTTGCTTGTTGACCTTCAACGGGAACAACTGAACTAGCGTGGGAACCTTTAGGTCCGTCTTCAACTTCGTAAGATACCTGTTGACCCGCTTTCAATGTACGGTATCCGTCCATTTTTATCGTCGAGTAATGAGCAAAGATATCTCCGTCTTCACCTTCTGGGCAGATAAATCCAAATCCTTTGGCGTTGTTGAACCACTTAACTGTACCTGTAGCCATGCTTTACATCCCTCATGCATTTTGTAACTGAAGTTGTTTCATAATATTTACGTCTAAAATGCGTAAATTGTAGTGAGTAAACCATTTTGCTGCCTAATTTACCGTCACTACAGAACATAATTTAGCCAATCAGAGAGGACAGTCAATACTAAAACACCACAAAAACATAAAAAATATGCAACAACTCAGATTTGAGATTAACATTTTACTAACTTTGTGATCTATTGTGCAAACTGGTACGTATTTGTTCATTAAATGCGAAGTTGCTTAGGTTTTGTTCGATCAGGCGTAGAAAGTTCAAAGATGACGAAGTTTTATTTGCAGGTACACCGATGGTGAATTAGGCTCTAAGTTAAGGAAAAGTTATGTTTTAACTTTTCAACAACTCGATGTAGAAATGAGCAAACAATACGAATGGGTCACTCCAGATTCAGACCTACTGGAGAAAGAACTAACTAAGGTCACAGCGCCATCTTTGTACCATGTCATTTTAAATAATGATGACTATACACCGATGGATTTTGTCATAGATATACTGGCGAGATTCTTTTCCATGGATTTGGAGAAGGCAACTCAGATAATGCTTCAAATTCATTACGAAGGTAAGGCTATTTGTGGCACTTATACTGCTGAAATTGCCGAAACAAAAGTGGCTCAGGTCACTGTGTATTCGAGGGAAAACGAGCACCCGCTTTTGTGTACGATGGAACAAGCGTAGTTTAGTCGCTATTCACCGGACACTGGTTGCTCTTTGCGGAGGTACTTATGCTTAACAAAGAATTAGAAACAAGTCTTAACGGCGCTTTTGCCCGTGCTCGAGATAAACGGCATGAGTTTATGACGGTCGAACACCTGTT
>LLEJ01000152.1_pt1 | contig 10768 bp, 12 predicted proteins | sample 595831 | NCBI WGS metagenome assembly LLEJ01 (sample SAMN02919310, study PRJNA255460) | bioreactor metagenome | biome: chemostat; feature: culture 2011_10.1; material: sediment; isolation source: day101 10degC chemostat 2011 inoculated with Wadden Sea sediment taken from... | place: Germany: Bremen... | reverse complement strand
ATGTACTTGCATGTAGAGCATTACCCTCTTTCAGACTTAGAGTTTGAATTTATTGGAAAACTAAATAGTAAAGTATAGAAAGAAAAATACGGATTTGATTAAAGGAAAACTATGGGAATTATGAGAATAGGACATATAGATATTAATGTAATTGATATTGAAGTATCAAAAGCATATTACACAAAAGTAATGGATATGAGAATCACTCATGAGGCTGCAGATGGAAAAGTCTATTTAAAATGCTGGGATGAGTGGGATAAATATTCTGTTGTTTTAACGCCAAATGATAGTGCAGGAATGAATAATATTGCATACAAAGTTGAAAAAGATTCTGATTTAGATGATTTAAAAACAAAGTTAGAAGCTTATGGCATTTCAGTAAATGATAGACCTGCTAATGAAGTAATTTTTTGTGGAAGAACATTAACTTTTAATCTTCCTTCTGGACATGAAATGATTCTTTATTCACAAAAAGATTTCATTGGTAAAGATGTTGGTGTTACAAATCCAGAACCATGGCCTGATGGAATGACTGGAGTAGGTGCTCATTGGTTAGATCATGCTTTATTAATGTGTGAACTTGATCCTGAAAATGGAGTAAATAAAGTTACTGAAAATACAAAACTAATGGAAGAAGTTTTTGATATGAAACTTGCAGAACAAGTTATGGTTGGTCCAAATGGTGATGTTCAGTTAGCAACTTGGCTAAGTGCTGGAAATACTCCCCATGATATTGCTTTTGTTGGAGGTCCTGAAATGGGATTACATCATTTTGCATTTTTCTTAGATGATTGGGCAGATATTTTAAAAGCTGCAGATGTTTTATCTAAAAATGATGTAAAAGTAGATGTTACTCCACAAAGACATGGAATCACAAGAGGAAATACAATTTATTTCTTTGACCCATCAGGAAATAGAAATGAGACATTTGCTGGACTTGGTTATGCAGTTTATCCTGATATGCCAACAATTACTTGGACAGAAGATAAATTATGGAAAGGTATTTTCTATCATACTGCACAACCTGTTGAGTCTTTTACAACAGTATATACATAGGATTTGAAGTGAAAACATTTAATCACAATGATATATCTATGCAAGCAGCTTTTGCTGCTTGTAATGAAGCTGTGAAAAAAGCAGAAGAACTTAAGATAAAAATTAATGTAAGTGTCTGTGATAGTGCTGGATTAGAACTAGCTTTTTTAAGAATGAATGGTTCATATATTCACTCAATTAATATTGCAAAAGATAAAGCATATACTAGCGCAAGTTTTGGGTTTAGTACTGCTACTTGGACAGATATTTTTAAGGAAGCTTCACACTTAGAACAAGGATTTTCTAATAGAGATAGACTAATACCTTTTGGTGGAGGTCTACCTATTATGAATGAAAATGAACTTATAGGTGCAATTGGAGTTTCTGGAGGAACAGAGGAAGAAGATATTATTTGTGCGCAAGCAGGAATAAATAAAATAGTATAAATAAAATTTAGGAATACATATGAAAAAAGTACAACATTATATAAATGGACAATTTGTAGATTCACAATGTGGTGAATTTTTTGATAACTATAACCCATCAACAAATGAGTTGATTTCAAAAATAGCTTTAGGACGGGAATATGAAGTAAATGCGGCAGTTGAAGCTGCAAGAAAAGCATTAACTGGGGAATGGGGGCAAATGAAGTTAAATGACAGAATTGCTTTAATGTATGAAATTGCAAATGAAATGGATAAAAGATTTGATGATTTCTTAGAAGCTGAAACTCTTGATACAGGTAAACCATACTCTATTGCCAGACATATTGATATTCCAAGAGGAGCTGCAAACTTCAAAGTATTTGCTGATACCATGAAATCAGTTGCAGATGAAGCATATAGAATGGATACACCAGATGGCAAAACTGCAATGAACTATTCAATGAGACAGCCAAAAGGTGTTATTTCTGTTATTTCTCCTTGGAATTTACCACTTCTTTTAATGACTTGGAAAGTTGGCCCCGCTCTAGCTTGTGGTAATACAGTTATTGTAAAACCTTCTCAAGTAACTCCTACAACAACATCACTTTTAGGTGAAGTAATGTCTAAAGTTGGAATTCCTGATGGAGTTTATAATGTAGTACAAGGAAAAGGGTCTATTACTGGGAATTTAATTACTGCTCATAAAGATATTGATGCTATTACTTTTACAGGTGAAACTGTAACAGGTGAAAAAATTATGAAAGAGTGTTCTGTTGGTGTTAGGGATGTTTCTTTGGAACTTGGTGGTAAAAACCCTGCAATTATCTTTGAAGATTGTGATATGGATAAAGCAATTACTGAAACAACAAGATCAGCCTTTGCAAATTCTGGACAAGTGTGTTTAGGTACAGAAAGAGTTTATGTACAAAGATCAATTTTTGATAAATTTGTCAAAAGATTAAAAGAGTCTGCTCAAAATTTAAAACTTGGAGTTCAAAATGATGAATCATCAGATATGGGTCCATTAGTAAGTGCAGCACATAGAGATAAAGTTTTATCATATTATGAAACAGCAGTTGCTGAAGGTGCAAATGTAGTTTTAGGTGGAGGGACTCCTACAATGACAGGTAACTTAAAAGATGGTTATTGGGTTGAACCAACAATTTGGACAGGCTTAAGTGAAGATGCAACGGTTGTAAAAGAGGAAGTATTTGGACCTTGTTGTCATGTTCAACCATTTGACACAGAAGAAGAAGTTATAAAAATGGCAAATAATTCTCCATATGGTTTAGCTTCTACAGTATTTACTGAAAATCTAGATAAAGCTCATAGAGTTGCAGGACAGATTGATTCAGGAATTGTATGGATTAACTCATGGTTTTTAAGAGATTTAAGAACACCATTTGGTGGGATGAAAGGTTCTGGAATTGGACGTGAGGGTGGTCATCACTCTTTAGAATTCTATACAGAGCTAAAAAATGTATGTATAAAGATGTAAGGACAAAATGATGGAAAAAGCAAAAATTGAAAAATATGGTAATGAATTATATGAAGCTTTAAAATCTAACACAATGATTGAACCTATTACTTCAAGAGAATCAGATATTACAATTGAAGATGCCTACGCAATTCAAGACGTGTTTATCAAAAGAAGAATAAAAGATGATGGTGTAAAAGTTATTGGTAAAAAAATTGGTGTTACATCAAAAGTTGTAATGGATATGTTAGGTGTTCATCAGCCAGATTTTGGATATCTTTTATCTGATATGATTTATTCTGATGGTGATGAAATAGATGTTACAAATAAAATGATTCAACCAAAAGCAGAGGGTGAAATTGCCTTTGTTCTAAAAGAAGATTTAATGGGACCAGGGGTTACAACGGCTGATGTTTTAAGAGCAACAAAATTTGTGATGCCTTGTTTTGAAATTGTTGATTCTAGAATTAAAGATTGGAAAATAAAAGTACAAGATACAGTTGCAGATAATGCTTCTTGTGGATATATAGTATTTGGAGGACAAGGTGTTAATCCTAGAGATGTTGATTTGACAACTTGCGGTTTAACATTAGAGGCTAATGGAGAATTATTACATACAGGAGCAGGAGCTGCTGCATTAGGAAGTCCTGTAAATGCAGTTGCCTGGCTTGCAAATACTTTAGGCTCTTTTGGAGTTGGTCTAAAAGCTGGTGAGGTAATACTTTCAGGAGCTTTATGTGCGATGGTTACGATTAAACCAAATGATAATATGACTATTAATGTAGGTGGAATTGGTTCTGCTTCTTGTAGATTTGTGTAAATAGTGCAAAGGATAACTTGTTATCCTCTTTAGGATTTGTTTATTTAGGTGAAATTTATTTTCACCGTTAAAAGAAATAAAAAGAATAAAAGGTCCCTTCAAAATAGGGACTATTTTTAAGGAATTAAGTATGAAAATTAACTGTGCATTAATTGGATCTGGAAATATAGGAACAGATTTAATGTATAAACTTCAAAGAAGTGAGATTTTAAACCCATTATGGATGGTAGGAATTGATCCAGAATCTGATGGATTATTAAAAGCAAAAGAAGCTGGAATGAAAATTACTTCTGATGGTGTAGATGGATTATTAGAACATATTGAAGATGATGGAGTAATGATTGCTTTTGATGCAACATCAGCTTATGTTCATGGTGAGAATAATAGAAAACTAAAAGAAAAAGGTGTAATGGTTATAGATTTAACACCTGCTGCAATTGGGCCATTTTGTGTTCCTTCTGTAAATATGAAAGAGTTACTTTCTAAAAATGAACAAAATGTAAATATGGTTACTTGTGGAGGGCAAGCTACTATTCCAATGGTAGCGGCTGTATCTGCTGTTCAAGCTGTTGAATATGGCGAGATTGTTGCAACAGTTGCTTCAAAATCAGCAGGTCCAGGAACAAGGGCAAATATTGATGAGTTTACAGAGACTACTAAACTAGGGATAGAAAAAGTTGGTGGTGCAAAACTTGGTAAAGCAATTATAATTTTAAATCCTGCTGAGCCACCTTTAATGATGAGAGATACTGTTCACTGTTTAACAGTTGATGACCCAGATGAAGAAGCTATTACAAAATCTGTAAATGAGATGATAAGTGAAGTTCAAAAGTTTGTACCAGGATATAAATTAAAAAATGGTCCAGTATTTGATGGAAAAAAAGTATCTATCTTTTTAGAAGTTGAAGGTTTAGGAGATTACTTACCAAAGTATGCGGGTAATCTAGACATTATTACAGCTGCCGCAACAAATATTGCAGAGCAAATGGCTGAACAAATAAAAGCAGGAGCATAATTATGGATTTAAGAGGAAAAAAAGTAACTCTTCATGATATGTCATTAAGAGATGGAATGCACTCTATTAGACATCAGTTTACATTAGAACAAATGACAAAAATGTCAATGGCTATGGATGAAGCGGGTGTTCCTATGATTGAGGTGACTCACGGAGATGGCTTAGGAGGAACTTCACTTAATTATGGTTTTGGTTTACATAGTGATGAAGAGTGGTTAGATGCTGTTGTTCCTAATGTAAAACAAACAAAAGTATCTGCTCTTTTACTTCCTGGTATTGGAATTGTAAAAGATTTAGAACGAGCAGTTGAACATGGAATTTCAACTGTTAGGGTTGCTACACATTGTACAGAAGCTGATTGTTCTCAACAACATATCACAAAAGCTAAAGAGATGGGCTTAGATACAGTTTGGTTTTTTAATGATGGCACATATGGTTGATGAAAAAAGAATTGTTGAAGAAGCTAGAAAAATGGTTTCATATGGTGCAAATTGTATTTATGCAACAGATTCTGCTGGATATATGTTACCAGATATGGTTAGTGCAAGAATAGGGGCTTTGAAAAAAGAGTTTGGAGATGAAATTGAAATTGGATTTCACGGTCATAATAATATGTCTATGGGTGTTGCTAATTCTCTGGCTGCAATCCAATCAGGGGCAACTAGAATTGATGCTTCACTAGCAGGATTTGGAGCAGGTTCTGGAAATACAGCAATGGAAGTTTTAGTAGCTGTTTTAAATAGAATGGGTGTTGAAACTGGAATTGATTTAAATAAAATTGAAGATGCAGCTGAAGATATCGCTTTACCAATTATGGGGAAACCTACAAGAATTTCTAGAGATTCTTTAACTCTTGGATATGCAGGTGTTTATTCTTCTTTTTTACTTTTTGCACGTCGTGCTGAAGCAAAATATGGAATAGATACAAGAACTATCTTAGAAGAACTAGGTCGAAGAGGAACTGTTGGTGGTCAAGAAGATATGATTGAAGATTTAGCATTAGATATGGCAAAAGAGCAAGGATTAATATAATGGCATTAGATAAAGCAACAATAGAAAAGCTAGCTAAGCATTGTGAAGATGCTGAGGTTCAGGCTTATGAGATTACAAAGATAACTGATGATTATCCTCAAATGACATATGAGGATGCATATGATATCCAATGGAAAGCAAGAGCTAATAAAGAAGCTAGAGGTACAAAAATAGTTGGTATGAAAATGGGTCTAACTTCTCAAGCTAAGATGAAACAAATGGGAGTTGAAAATCCTTGTTATGGATATTTAGCAGATTATTTTGCTTATGGTGATGGAGCAGAAATTAAGATTGATGAATTAATTCATCCTAAAGTAGAAGCTGAAATTGCTTTTATTTTAAAAGATGATTTATCTGGCCCTGGGTGTCATATTGGTGATGTTTTAGCTGCAACTGATTTTGTTATGCCTGCAGTTGAAATTATTGATTCTAGATATAAAGATTTTAAATTTGATTTAAAATCAGTTATTGCTGATAACTCTTCGTCTTCTAGATATGTAACTGGTGGAAGAATGAGAGATATAAAAGACTTAGATTTAAAAACTCTAGGTGTTGTTATGGAAATAAATGGTGAAGTAGTTCAGCTTGGAGCTGGAGCTGCTGTTCTTGGTCATCCTGCAACATCAATTGCTATGTTAGCAAATATGATGGGTGAAAGAGGTGAAGTTTTAAAAGCTGGTACTTATATTCTTTCAGGTGCAATTACTGCTGCTGTGGGAGTAAAAAAAGGTGATAATGTAACTGTGAAATTTCAAGATCTTGGTTGTTTAACAATGAAGTTTGTATAAAGGAATCCTATGCCAATTGCAACAATAAATATAATTGAAGGAAGATCTGATGAAAAAAAAGAGGATCTTATTATAAAAGTAACTCAAGCTATTCACGAATCAATAGATGCTCCTATTGAATCAATAAGAGTGATATTAAACGAGATGCCAAAACAACATTTTGGAATAGCTGGTAAAAGTATAAAAAAGTTAGGTAAATAGTATATTAAAACTAAATATATTTGATGAAAAAAGGAATAAGATGGGAAACCTAGAAATAGCACATAGTATAAAAACTGGAAACTTTAAAACAAATTATCATGATATGGGAAGTGGCGAAACAGTAATATTTATTCATGGTTCAGGACCAGGTGTTTCTGCTTTTGCAAACTGGAGATTATGTATGCCAGATTTATCTGAAAACTTTAGAGTACTTGCCCCTGATATGGCTGGTTTTGGTTTTACTGAAAGGCTAGAAAATTCAAGTTATAATATGGATGTTTGGGTTAAACAAATAATCGATTTAATGGATGCCTTAGATATCAAAAAAACAAATCTTGTTGGTAACTCATTTGGTGGTGCTTTAGCATTATCTTTAACGATTAAATATCCTGAAAGGTTTAAAAAAATTGTACTTATGGGATCAATGGGTGTTGAATTTGAATTAACAGCAGGACTTGATCAAGCTTGGGGTTATACTCCAAGTTTAGAAAATATGAAATCTTTACTTGATACTTTTGCATATAGTAGAGTTTTAGTAACAAATGAGTTAGCAAAGTTAAGATATGATGCAAGTATACGTCCAGGTTTTCAAGAGTCATTTTCTTCAATGTTTCCAGCTCCTAGACAAAATTCAGTAAGAGATATGGCAAGTAAAGAAGAAGATATAAAGAAAATTGATAAAGATGTATTGATTATTCATGGAAGAGATGATAAAGTTATTCCTTTTGAAAACTCTATACGGTTACATAGTTTAATCCAAAAATCTCAATTACATGGATTTGGGGAGTGTGGACATTGGAGTCAAATTGAACACAAAGATAGATTTAATAAAATAGTAAAAGATTTTTTTATGGAGTAAAGATATGAATTACATTATTCTAGGTGCTGGTGGAATTGGGTCTTATTATGGTGCAAAACTATTAGAAACAGGACATAATGTAATTTTTATTGCAAGGGGCAAACATTTAAAGGCATTAAAAGAAAATGGTTTAAATTTGTCCCATCCAACTTTTAAGTTTAATAAAAAAGTTTTGGCTTTTAGTTTGGATGAAATAAAACTAAATAATCTTCCTCAAATAGATGCAATAATTTTAACTACAAAATCAACTACAACTAATAATGTTGCAAAAGATTTATCCAAAATTTTTAATGATAATCAAAAATGTCCCTTTATTGTTTCTTTACAAAATGGTGTTGAAAATGAAGATATTTTATGTAACTATTTTCCAAAAGATAAAATAATAGGAGCACTTAGTAGAAAAATAGGAGCTCATATTGTAAAACCTGGTTATATTGAAGCTACAGGTATTGTAGAGACAATAATTGGTACTTTAGAAAAAACTTCTAGTAATAAAATATTTTTACAGAACTTTTCATCAGAAATTAAAAAATCAGGTATTTTATGTGAAGTTACAGATAATATAAAATTAGAGTTGTGGAAGAAATTGATTATTAACAATGGAGTAAATGCTATATGTGCTTTATTAGAAATAAAAACTGGTGTTTTAATGCATAATAAAAAGTTATCTCAGATTGTATATGGATTGATGGAAGAAACAGCAAGTGCTGCAAAGGCTGTAAATATAGTTATTGAGAAAGAGGATATTAATCTAATGTTTGAATTAATAAGAAATTTTGATTCGATTAAACCTTCAATGTTAATAGATAAAGAATTCAAAAGGCCTCTTGAAATTGATGAGATATGTGGAGTTGTTATAAAATATAATGAAATGCAAGGATTTGATTCTCCATATACAAGAACAGTAGCTAGTATATTAGAATTTACTTATAATCTAAAATAGTGAGAATAAAAGAAGAGCTGAAAGCTCCTCTTTATTAGAATTTATAACTTAAATAAATTCTTGTTGTATCTGTGTCATCTTTAAAAACTTTCTCTGTTTCTACGTGTTCATAATTTACTTTTAACAGAAAATTTTTATAAAATGGGTATATTATCATAGCTCCAACAGCATCTACATCTCCTAAAGCATGAGTTTTTGAGGCAGAATGTCCTGCATAGGCAATAACTGTTGAATTTGCAATTGGCGCAATAATACCTCCTACAATAGTATCTGTATCAGCTCTAACAGGTACTCCTCCTCCATGAACTGGCATGGCTGTAAATGGAGTATCAGATGTCCCTGCTCCTGCACCTGTATATACAGGTGCATGTTTATCCGTGCTTGAAGTATATGCAGCTATATATGCAAGTTTTCCAATTCCTAATGGACCCATTGCTTTTAATCCAAATAATTTACCATCTTGTGCATCAGAAGCTTGTGTCTTATCTGTTGAAGTTAAAACTTGCGCTGAGATATTGTGACCAGCAATTACATAATCGGCTTGTAGATATAATGCATCTTTATCAGAAGCTGATGTTTGACCATTTTCTTTTAAATATTGGGCTTGTAATGTAAGGTCTTTAATAGAAGTATTTTTAGCATAAATAGTATATGCTCCATCTTGAAATTTATCAAAATCTCCAGTGTCTCCTATAGAATTAGTTTTTCCTTGATATTTATTTATATAACCTGCAACTAAAGTTGTATCAGGAATATCTGTGTTTGTTAAAACATAAGCTTCAAAAGAATCTTTTAAAATTGATTCAGAAGATTTTCCATCTATTGCCGTACTTACCAGAGGTGTATAGATATATTGCCTACCAGCTTTTAAACTTGTTTTTGAAATTGTATAATCAATATATGCTTCTGATAAAACTGCACCAGATGCATCTAAATCATTTGCAAAAACATTACTATTATTTTTATCATCTATAATAGAAGATGTCTGAAAAGTAGCCCCTGCTTTAAAACCATAAAAATCACCTGTTATGATACCTAAACTACCACCAACAGCCGTAATATTATCTGATTTCTTATTTCCTAGGAAATTTGAGTTTGAGTATTCTGCTTTAATCTCACCTTTTACTTTTGAGTTTGAAAAAGCTTCTGACAAGTTCTGTGCATTTACTGAGCTTATTAGAGCTAGAGAAGTAACTAAACTTAACTTTACAATTTTTTTCATTTGCTTCCTTTGTATATAGTTTTTAAATGAGATATCTTCTTCTATAAAAATTCGCAAAATATAAAAGAAGAAATTCATTTGAGTTTCAAATTTAAATATAATTAAATGAAATCGCATTTTAATCGCGAATTAACCGAGGTTTTTATTAAATCATTTTTTCTAAATCTTTTAGAAGTTTCTAATTAATTATTTTAGTTCAAAAAATACACAAGAAAAAAACTAATTTATTATTATATAAAAGCTATAATTTTATAATCTTAAAAAAATCAAAAAGGTTATATTTTGAAAAAGTTTTTATTTCTTGTTCTTCTTTCAGTATATGTAAATGCTCATTTTTTAGCATTAATTCCATCAAATGATATTATCGGTTCTCAAGATAAGGCAAAAGTTAAATTAGAAGCGATGTTCATTCATCCTTTTGAACAGACTGGTATGACAATGGAAAAGCCAAAAGGAATATTTGTTGATGATAAAACTCTATCTTTAAATAGGATAGAAAAATTTAAACACTTAGCATGGCAATCTTCTTATGATATAAAAAAGCCAGGTGTATATAGCTTCCATGTGAAGCCTACACTTTATTTTGAAGCAAGTGAAGAAAAGTTTATTTCACATGTACCAAAAGTAATAGTAAGTGCTTTTGGAAGAGAAGATGGATGGGATGAGCCTATAGGTTTAAAATATGAGATTATTCCTATGGTTAAACCTTTTGGAGTTTATAAAGGAAATTTATTTCAAGGGAAGGTTCTACATAATGGAAAGCCTGCTTCAAATATAGAAGTTGAAGTTGAGTTATATAATACCTTTGGATTAAAGGCTCCTAGTGATGCACATATTACACAAGTTGCTAAAACTGATGTAAATGGTGTCTTTTCTTTTGTTATGAATTATAAAGGTTGGTGGGGATTTGCTGCATTGATTGAAGAAGGAGAAGAAGAGTATAAGGGCAAG
>LLEJ01000151.1_pt1 | contig 10828 bp, 13 predicted proteins | sample 595831 | NCBI WGS metagenome assembly LLEJ01 (sample SAMN02919310, study PRJNA255460) | bioreactor metagenome | biome: chemostat; feature: culture 2011_10.1; material: sediment; isolation source: day101 10degC chemostat 2011 inoculated with Wadden Sea sediment taken from... | place: Germany: Bremen... | reverse complement strand
ACGCATGTTTGCTTGCTTAGCGTCCTCTACGGCTGTGCTAACAGTTGTTTTCCATGGCCATGATTCTTATATTTACCCGATACCCAAAAGCAGCCAAGCGCTAAATAACCGGGTGCTTCAATGGGTAACCACGCACTTTCTGCAGGACCATACTCAATGAATACTTTCGCTCTTTCATCTAGGCGCCTAAATACATACCCGTTATCAAACTCTTTTGATAACCAAGTTTTTTTCGCTTCATAACTATCGCGGCATTTTTTATCAGAAAAGGCACAGCATATGTGTTCAGACTCAATGGTAGATTTAGACAGCGCAATGTAATTCATATTACTACTCACTTTGATTAAGAACGAAAAACCAGGTCAAATAATGGATTAAAAACATTTCCAGCTTGAATCAACCATCCAACGACAATAAACCATTACCACAGTACATGTGATCCTCTGACGGCAGTCTGTCAATAGGTGCTATGGAGTTATTTGAGCATAAAAAAAACCCCCATCTTGCGATGAGGGCTGGATAGATTGAATTTAGAATTCTATTTTAGGATGGCACTGTTACCGTTCTCACGGATATGCTTCAGGATATTCTTAGTACCACGGGCACTTGATGCAACGACGTTACCAGATTCCATGTAATTTGTACCACCGGCGAAGTCAGTTAAGATAGCGCCAGCTTCACGAGCGATAAGTTCACCTGCTGCCATATCCCATGGTTTAAGACCAAGCTCAAAGAAACCATCTACACGGCCAGCCGCTACATAACATAAATCAAGCGCTGCTGAACCTGCACGACGAAAGTCAGAACACTCAGTAAACAGTGATGTCATGATTTTGAAATAAGCTTCAGAATGCTGTTTCTGCTTGAATGGGAAACCTGTTCCTAGAACAGTACCTTCAAGATCTTTAAGTTGTTTTACTCGAATACGTGAGTTATTTAGCTGTGCGCCAGAACCACGTTGAGCAGTGAAAAGCTCATTTAACATTGGGTCATAAACACAGGCAACTTCGGTTCTGCCGTTCATGCGAACTGCAATAGAAACTGAAAATTGAGGGAAACCTTTTACAAAGTTAGTAGTGCCATCTAGTGGGTCAATGATCCATTGCACGCCTTTATCTTTGCCTTCGATGGTACCAGTTTCTTCTGCAAGGATGCAGTGATCAGGATAGGCTGCTTTGATGATATCGATGATGATAACTTCAGCTTCTTTGTCTACGTTCGTTACGTAGTCATTACTACCTTTTAGTGTAGCTTCGATTTTTTCAGCATTTTCTAATGATTTGGCAATATGATTGCCAGCTTTTCGCGCAGCGCGAATAGCGATATTTAGCATAGGATGCATAAATTTATACCCAACAGATGTTAAAGAACAGAAAGCGGCCGCGAGTATAGCAGAGCTATCAAAAAATGGAAGTGGTTATTTTTTGCACTATGAAAGGTGGTTAAGAAGGAGATAAATGGATGGATACCCGCTCGGGTTTTAATTCTGCTTATATTGAGCGAACAGTCGCACTCTCAGTTTCCCGGAAACCCTAGCTGTGCTACCATTCTACGGTTTTTCAAATTGGGCAATTTTGAGCATGTTAGATAACGTTAAAGTAATACTCATAGGGACATCTCATCCCGGAAACATTGGTTCTGCTGCACGGGCAATGAAAGTCATGGGGCTAAGCCAACTTGTCTTGGTTAAGCCTGAGTGTGAAGTCGATGCCCAAACTCGAGCATTGGCCGCAGGGGCGGCAGATATCGCTCAAAATGCAGTTATAGTCGACAGTTTAGAAGAAGCGGTAGCCGATTGTGGTTTGGTTGTAGGTTCTAGTGCACGTTCGCGCACATTAGAATGGCCAATGCTTGAACCAAGAGAATGTGGTGAAAAGTTTGCTATTGAAGGCGAAAATCACCCTGTTGCGCTGATTTTTGGTCGCGAACGTACTGGGCTCACAAATGAAGAGCTGCAGGCCTGTCACTATCATGTTTGCATTCCTGCGAATCCAGAATACAGTTCTTTGAACCTTGCTATGGCCGTACAGACGCTCTCCTATGAAGTGAGAGTTGCTCATCTTAATCGTTTACAAAGTGGTTACCCGACTCGTGTAGAAGAGTATCCACGTCACAAAGAGCTAGAGATGTTCTATGAGCACCTTGAAAAAGTGATAACGAGTACCCAGTTTATTGCTCAGGACAAACCAAATATGGTGATGACTAAACTGAGACGATTATTTAATCGCGCTCGACCAGAGTCTCAAGAAATCAATATTTTAAGAGGGATTTTAACCTCTGTTGAGAAGCAGCTACCAAGCAAAAAATAACCCTTTTCTTTGAATGGTTAAATACTTGACTAAATTAGTCAAATAAATACTTGACCAATTTAGTCGGGTATGAAAAACTCTAACTATATTAGACATAGTAAAGAGTGTGATATGAGACTTACATCTAAAGGAAGATATGCAGTAACTGCAATGCTAGATGTTGCACTTAATTCCCAAGAGGGACCAGTGCCACTAGCCGATATATCTGAGCGCCAAGGTATTTCGCTCTCGTATTTAGAGCAATTATTTTCAAAACTGCGCAAGGCAGGTTTGGTGGCCAGCGTAAGAGGCCCAGGTGGTGGTTACCGCTTAGGTAGACAAGCGTTTGATATATCTATCGGCATTATTATTTCTGCCGTTGATGAGTCCGTTGACGCAACAAAATGCGGTGGAAAGAGTGGTTGCCAAGGTGGCACACGCTGTCTAACCCATACGCTCTGGCGGGATCTAAGTGATCGAATAAGTGATTTCTTAGACAACATCACGCTTGGTCAACTTATGACAGATAACGAAGTACTAGAGATCGCTGATCGCCAGGGAATTGAACTGGTGGTTAATAACGGGTATACACAAAAAACAAAAAGCACTGTCGAGCCCATCAGTGCAAATGTTCGCTCATAGCGGCAATTTTTTTTCACTGGAGTAAAAAATGAAACTGCCTATTTATTTTGATTATTCAGCTACGTGCCCTGTTGACCCAAGAGTCGCAGAAAAAATGGTTCAGTGTATGACGATGGACGGTAATTTTGGAAACCCTGCATCGCGTTCACATCGTTACGGCTGGCAGGCAGAAGAAGCGGTAGACACCGCTCGTGAGCAAATCGCCGATCTTATCAACGCGGATCCGCGTGAGATAGTTATCACATCCGGCGCAACAGAATCAGACAACCTTGCCATTAAAGGTGCTGCACATTTTTACGGTAAAAAAGGTAAGCATATTATTACCTGTAAAACTGAGCATAAAGCGGTTCTAGACCCTTGTCGTCAGTTGGAGCGTGAAGGGTTTGAAGTAACGTATCTTACACCAGAAACAAACGGTCTTATCGACCTTAATAAATTACAAGACGCATTGCGTGAAGACACGGTTTTGGTCTCGTTCATGCATGTAAACAATGAAATCGGTGTCATCCAAGACATCAGCTCTATCGGCGAGTTATGTCGTGAGCGAAAAATCATATTCCACGTAGACGCGGCTCAGTCTGCGGGTAAATTACCTATTGATGTGCAAGAGATGAAAGTTGACCTTATCTCTTTCTCGGCTCATAAAATTTACGGACCAAAAGGGATTGGCGCGTTATATGTTCGTCGCAAGCCCCGTATCCGTTTAGAGGCACAAATGCACGGTGGTGGTCATGAGCGCGGATTCCGTTCTGGTACTTTAGCAACTCATCAAATTGTTGGTATGGGCGAAGCGTTCCGTATCGCTAAAGAAGAGATGCAACAAGATTTCGACCATGGATTAGCGATGCGTGAAAGAATGCTTGCGGGCCTTGAAGGCATGGAAGCATTGACGATTAACGGTGACCTTGAGCAACGCTTACCAAATAACTTAAATATCAGCTTTGCTTTTGTTGAAGGTGAATCTTTGTTGATGGCACTGAAAGACCTTGCGGTATCTTCAGGCTCTGCTTGTACATCAGCAAGTCTAGAACCATCTTATGTTTTACGTGCTCTTGGTCTTGATGACGAATTGGCACACAGCTCGGTACGATTCTCTTTTGGTCGTTTTACGACAGAAGAAGAAATTGATTACGCGGTTCAACAAATTCGTGTTGCCGTAAGCAAGTTACGAGACATGTCTCCTCTATGGGATATGTATAAAGAAGGGGTTGATTTGAGCTCGGTAGAGTGGGCCCATCATTGATCTTAATGAAATAGAGGATTCGAGGAAAAAATTATGGCTTATAGTGAAAAAGTAATCGACCATTATGAAAACCCACGCAATGTAGGGTCTTTTGATAAAGAAGATCCAAGCGTAGGTAGTGGCATGGTAGGTGCACCAGCTTGTGGTGACGTGATGAAGCTACAGATTAAAGTGTCGCCAGAAGGTATTATCGAAGATGCGAAATTCAAGACCTACGGTTGTGGTTCCGCTATTGCGTCTAGCTCATTAGTTACAGAGTGGGTTAAAGGCAAAAGTATTGATGAAGCAGCAGCGATCCAGAACTCAGAAATTGCAGAGGAACTGGAACTTCCACCCGTAAAAGTGCATTGTTCTATTCTTGCTGAAGATGCGATCAAAGCAGCCGTATCTGACTACAAAAAAAAGCATCAATAATAGCGATTGCTAACGGTAGCACCGTTAGCTAATTATTAGCATTAACTGGAAGTAAGGGAGGGTTTTCCTCCCTAGTACAAGAACGAAATTCTAAGGTTTAAGTATGGCCATCTCAATGACTGAAGCGGCAGCAAGCCGAGTACAAACATTTCTTGATAACCGAGGTTCAGGTATTGGATTGCGTCTTGGGGTGAAAACCACGGGGTGCTCAGGAATGGCGTATGTGTTGGAGTTTGTTGACCAGTTAAACGAAGAAGATGAAGTGTTCGAAACGAACACGGTTAAGATTATCATTGATCCAAAAAGCTTGGTTTACCTTGATGGTACTGAACTAGATTTTGTGAAAGAAGGCTTAAATGAAGGCTTTCAGTTTAATAATCCGAACGTAAAAGATGAGTGTGGTTGTGGTGAAAGCTTTACCGTTTAACTGCTATTTCTAGTTCTCATCTCTCTAGCAAACTGGAACTTATCTTAATGACTCATTTTGAACTATTCGGGCTACCTATCCAATATGAATTGGATGGTAGCCTTCTTTCTTCTAAGTTTAGAGACTTACAGCGTCAATTTCATCCCGATAATTTTGCAATGGCTTCAGAAAGAGATCGTCTTCTGTCAGTGCAAAAAGCGGCGCAGATAAACGACGCGTATCAAGCATTAAAGCAACCCATTACTCGTGCAGAATATATCCTGATGCTTAACGGTTTCGATATTAAGGGCGAGCAAAAAACATTGCAAGACCCCGGGTTTTCTTGACTGGAGCAAATGGAGCGTTCGCGAAGAGTTGAAAAATATTGCTTCTGAAGATGACCTGTTTGACTTTGACAACAAGGTCAGCAAAATGTACAAACAAATCCTACTCGATGTTAAAAAAGAACTCGATGAATCCCTTTGGGAACAAGCGACCGATCGGGTACGTAAACTTAAATTTATTGTAAAACTTAAAAATGAAGTTGAGCGCGTTGAAGACAAACTCGTTGGTTAATCAACAGGTCAGATACGAAACTCAATTTTGTTGTAAAAATTAAGAATAAAATTGAGCATGTTGAATAAGATATTCGCGGCTCAAATAAGGACGCTCAATGTTATTGCAAATTGCTGAACCTGGACAAAGCCCAGCGCCACATGAAAGTAAACTTGCTGTCGGTATTGATTTAGGCACGACAAACTCACTTGTTGCCTCTGTACGAAGCGGTACCGCTTCACCTTTACCGGATGAAAACGGAAACCATATTCTACCTTCAGTTGTCTACTATCAAAATAAAAAACACCAAGACGAAGGCCATCAAGTTGGCACTGAAGCGAGAAGTCACGCCCAAACAGACCCCAGTAATACCATCATCTCTGTGAAGCGACTTATCGGTCGATCATTGGTTGATATCCAAACACGTTATCCATTGTTGCCATATGATTTTCTTGAAAGTGACAATGGTTTGCCATTATTGCAAACCAAAGCCGGCGTTAAAAATCCTATCGAAGTTTCGGCTGATATCCTAAAAGCGTTAAACAAGCGAGCTGAAGATACATTAGGCGGAGAGTTAGAAGGTGTTGTCATTACGGTTCCCGCTTATTTTGATGATGCGCAGCGAGCCGGTACAAAAGACGCGGCAACATTGGCAGGAATGAAGGTGCTCAGGTTACTCAATGAACCTACCGCAGCGGCTATCGCGTATGGACTAGACTCTGGAAAAGAAGGCGTTATCGCGGTTTACGACTTAGGTGGTGGTACATTTGATATCTCTATTTTACGTCTTTCTAAAGGTATATTTGAAGTACTTGCTACTGGTGGTGACTCTGCGTTGGGTGGTGATGATTTCGACCATTTGATTGCGAATTACTTCCAGAATCAGCTCGGGTTGGCGTCCCCATTATCTGCGCAACAAAACAGAACACTATTGGATGCGGCGACAGAAGCAAAAATTGCTCTATCAAAAGAGCTGTCCGCCGAAGTTTCTCTTTTCAATGAGACGTGTGTGTTAACACGTGATGAATTTGAAAGCCTAATACAGCCACTCATTAAGAAAACACTGCTTTCTTGCCGCCGTGTATTGAAAGATGCCGATGTAGACAGGGAAGAGGTGTTAGAAGTCGTTATGGTCGGAGGGTCAACTCGTATTCTTTCCGTACGCGAGATGGTCGGAGACTTCTTCGGTCGCACGCCACTTACCACAATAAATCCAGATGAAGTGGTCGCAATTGGTGCCGCGATTCAGGCCGATATATTGGTTGGCAACAAGCCTGACTCTGAAATGCTATTGTTAGATGTTATCCCGCTTTCATTGGGTATTGAAACCATGGGTGGGTTGGTCGAAAAAATTATTCCACGTAATACCACAATACCTGTCGCTAAAGCGCAAGAGTTCACGACCTTTAAAGATGGGCAAACAGGGATGATTGTGCACGTGACACAAGGTGAACGAGAGCTAATTGACGACTGTCGCTCCCTCGCTAAGTTTTCTCTTAAAGGTATTCCTCCAATGGCGGCTGGAGCGGCTCATATACGCGTGACCTATCAGGTTGATGCGGATGGGTTGTTGTCTGTTACCGCGATGGAAAAAAGTACAGGGGTTCAGGCCGAGATTCAGGTTAAGCCTTCGTACGGACTAAGCGATGATGAAATTGCTAACATGCTAAGAGACTCTATGACGCATGCCCGAGATGATATGGAAGCGAGAGCATTATCAGAGCAAAAAGTTGAGGCCGACAGAGTAATCGAAGGATTAGTCGCCGCGATGAAAGCCGATGGTGATGCATTGCTTACGGATGACGAAAGTAAAGAACTTATAAAAGCCATCGAAGCACTTATTGCGCTTCGAAATGGCAATAATGCAGATGCAATAGAGCAAGGTATTAAAGAAACAGACAAAGCGAGCCAAGAATTTGCGTCTCGTCGAATGGATATTTCGATTCGACGTGCACTTTCAGGTCAATCTGTTGATGATATTTAGTTTGCTGTACTGATTTAAGAGTAGGAAAAGAATATGCCCAAGATAGTTGTATTACCCCATGAAGATCTTTGCCCTGAAGGCGCAGTGTTGGAAGCGAAATCAGGTGAAACGGTTCTTGATGTAGCGTTAAAAAATGGTATTGGAATTGAGCATGCGTGTGAGAAATCATGCTCATGTACAACGTGTCATATTGTCGTTCGTGAAGGGTTTGATTCTCTTACTGAGAGTGATGAAATAGAAGATGATATGTTAGACAAAGCGTGGGGGCTTGAGCCTGAATCCCGCTTAGGTTGTCAAGCCATCGTCGCGGATGAAGATCTCGTGGTTGAGATACCAAAGTATACGGTTAACCACGCATCAGAAGACCACTAAGTTTACGAAAGGGAGCAAATGATGAAATGGACTGATTCTCTAGATATTGCTATTGAATTGTGTGATTTGTATCCAGATACTGATCCTAAAACGGTACGGTTTACTGATTTACATAAATGGATCACAGAACTGGAAGAGTTTGATGACGATCCTCAACGTTCTAATGAGAAGATATTAGAAGCCATCATTCTCTGTTGGATGGATGAAATGGATTAATCGTAAGATTAATGTTGAAGAGTAAAAAGTAAATAATTTAAAAAATAGAAGGGCATAGCCCTTCTATTTCGTTTGTAATAATGACAACTTAGACGGTAATTACGATCGCCGAAAAAAGACGCAGTTATAAAAAAGTGAGCTGCATATAGAGCTAGGAGAAATTATGTCTACACAGATGCAAGTACAGATATCAAAAGATCAAGCGGATGCCCAATGGGGCGAAAAAGCGGTTATCTCATTTAACGAAAATGGCGCACAGATACATACAGATGGTTCACACGATACGGGTGTTATTCAAAAAGCGGCAAGAAAGCTTGAAGGCAATGGAATCAAGTCAATCCAATTAGTCGGTGACGGCTGGGGATTAGAGGAAGTTTGGACTTTTTTACAAGGATTCCGTTCTCCAAAAAACAAAGGTAATGTGGATTGGACTGCATTAGATGATGCCGATCAAAAAGAGTTAGAAGCAAGAATAAAAACCACTGATTGGGTTCGCGATATAATCAATAAACCAGCAGAAGAGGTAGCGCCAAGGCAGCTTGCTTCTATGGCGGGTGAGTTCATAAAATCGCTCTCTCCAGAAAACGTTACGTACCGTATTGTCAAAGATAAAGATTTACTGTCAGAAGGTTGGACAGGGATTTTTGCTGTGGGTCGTGGTTCTGAAAGGACATCGGCAATGCTTCAGCTAGATTACAACCCAACGGGCGATAAAGAGGCCCCTGTCTTTGCTTGCCTAGTCGGTAAAGGTATCACTTTTGATTCTGGTGGTTATAGTTTAAAACCTTCTAACGGCATGACATCGATGAAGGCTGATATGGGTGGTGCTGGTACCATTACTGGTGGTTTAGGGTTGGCGATTCTTCGCGGTTTGAATAAGCGCGTTAAGCTTATCCTATGTTGTGCAGAAAATATGGTGTCAGGTCGAGCACTAAAGCTCGGTGATATTATTACCTATAAAAATGGCAAAACTGTCGAAATAATGAATACAGATGCGGAAGGGCGTTTGGTTTTGGCTGATGGCCTCATCTTTGCCAGTGAGCAAAACCCAGAGCTTATTATCGACTGTGCTACGTTAACAGGTGCAGCTAAAAACGCATTGGGTAATGATTTCCATGCACTATTGTCTTTTGATGATGAGTTGTCCCATAAAGTATTAACCAGCGCAAACGAAGAGAAAGAAGGTCTGTGGCCATTGCCATTAGCCGATTTTCATCGAGGCATGCTACCTTCCAGTTTTGCAGATTTGTCTAATATCAGTAGTGGTGATTTCGCACCTGGTGCGAGTACTGCCGCCGCCTTCTTATCTTATTTTGTAGAAGACCACAAAAAAGGATGGTTACACTTTGATTGCGCAGGGACTTATCGTAAATCGGCCAGTGATAAATGGTCCGCTGGTGCAACCGGCATGGGTGTCCGCACATTAGCGCGTTTTCTTGTTGACCAATCAAAGTAAAAGATAATATAAAGTCATTAATTAAAATAATAAGGTGGTTTATACCTCTACAATTAACCTAAATGGTTACCTAATAGAATGGGTATAAAACCACCGAAAAAACGTCGTAAAGTCAATCAGCATAAACCTTACACATTTCGTAATAAGAATAGTGAAGGTAACAAAAGTAAAAAAGGAAATCATATGGCCCTTGAAAGAACATTCTCAATTGTTAAGCCTGACGCAGTGAAGCGAAACCTTATTGGTGAAATATATAACCGTATCGAGAAAGCGGGTTTGCGTGTCGTGGCAGCAAAAATGCTTCACTTAACGGATGCACAAGCGAGGGGATTTTACGCAGAGCATGAAGGTAAAGAGTTCTTCCCTCCTCTAAAAGAGTTCATGATATCAGGTCCAGTTATGGTCCAGGTGCTTGAAGGCGAAAATGCCATTGAACGCTATCGAGAGCTTATGGGAACAACCAATCCTGACAATGCCGCATGTGGCACGATCCGTAATGACTATGCCTTAAGCATGCGTTTCAACTCGGTGCACGGTTCAGATAGCCCTGCCTCAGCGGCTCGCGAGATAGAGTTTTTCTTCCCTGAATCAGAGATTTGTCCTCGAGTAGAATAATGTCGTAGGATACTGTTTCTAATTGAATCTTGAGCGTTTACTTTGTTCACTTCTAGAATCTGGGAAAACAGACTAGATTCTGGGAAAAAGACGTTCAAGATTCTATATTCTAAGTAATCAATCCCTTACCTACCAAGTGTGTTTCAACCCTTGTTGTACCTGATTAAACGCTGTACAATTCGCGCCCTTATTTATAATTAACTTGATGATACGCACAATGCGATCAGGTTATTTAGTATTTTGTAAAACAACTGTCGTCGAGAGGTCACATGACTACTGCAAAAGTCAATTTAATGGATTTTGATCGTAAAGGACTTCGCCATTTTTTTATTGAAGAATTAGGTGAGAAAGCCTTCCGAGCAGAGCAGGTGATGAAATGGATCTACCAGTTTGGCGTCGATGACTTCGAACAAATGACGAATATCAATAAAAAGCTACGCGAAAAATTACTGCGTGTCGCGGAGATCCGTGCTCCCCTTGTTTCCGATGCTCAGCATTCGTCTGATGGCACGATTAAATGGGCGATGCGTGTTGGCGATCAAGATGTTGAAACGGTCTATATCCCAGATGATGAACGTGCGACATTGTGTGTATCTTCTCAAGTTGGATGCGCCCTTGAATGTACGTTTGCTCGACG
>LLEJ01000150.1_pt1 | contig 10876 bp, 10 predicted proteins | sample 595831 | NCBI WGS metagenome assembly LLEJ01 (sample SAMN02919310, study PRJNA255460) | bioreactor metagenome | biome: chemostat; feature: culture 2011_10.1; material: sediment; isolation source: day101 10degC chemostat 2011 inoculated with Wadden Sea sediment taken from... | place: Germany: Bremen... | reverse complement strand
CTTCCAGATGTGCGATGACATTACGGATTGCGTGACGGCAACGTTTATCAATCGAAATGTACCGGTAGCGGAAACCGAATGAGGATACTGCTCATTGAGATGATGGTAGGTCGAAACTTTGAAGAACAATATCCTCGAATCAATGCGGTTCATGGAACCACCTGTTTGGAAGTGAAGAATCTAACTGGTTCGGGTGTTAATGACGTTAGCTTTACATTAGATAGAGGTGAGATCCTCGGTATTTCTGGTTTGATGGGCGCAGGTCGTACAGAGCTAATGAAAGCGATATATGGGGCGTTACCAAAAGAGTCCGGCAAGGTGATGTTGGATGGGAAAGCTATCGAACCGCAAAACCCACAAGAAGGGTTAGCACAAGGCATTGCCTATATCTCTGAAGATCGTAAAGGCGATGGATTGGTATTGAGCTTGTCGGTTAAAGAAAATATGTCACTTAGTTGTTTAGAACAGCTATCGAAAGGGATCCAAATTCAACACAAAGACGAAATTATGGCGGTCGAAGATTTTATTAACCTCTTTAATATTAAAACGCCGAGCCGCAACCAGATTATTGGCAATCTTTCTGGTGGTAACCAGCAAAAAGTGGCTATCGCGAAGGGGTTAATGACAAGACCAAAGGTGTTGATCTTAGATGAACCAACACGTGGCGTAGATGTTGGCGCCAAAAAAGAGATATACCAACTCATCAACAAGTTCAAGGCGGAAGGAATGAGCATTATATTAGTCTCTTCGGAAATGCCGGAAGTGCTTGGAATGAGTGACCGAATTATTGTTATGCACGAAGGCCACATCAGTGGTGAATTTGATGCAAAAGAAGCAGATCAAGAGAAACTTATGGCTTGTGCTGTTGGTAAAAAAGTAAGTGAGGTAGCAGCATGAACAACGATACAACAACCAAAAAGATAGAACCCATGCAAGATAGAAAACTATTTACTAAAGAGTGGCTAATCGAGCAGAAATCACTCATCGCATTGCTTTTTTTGATTGCAGTGGTTTCGTTTCTTAACCCTTATTTTTTTACGATGGATAACATTCTCAATATTTTGAGACAAACATCCGTCAATGCAATTATTGCCGTAGGGATGACCCTTGTTATTCTCACTGCGGGTATAGATTTGAGTGTAGGGTCCGTAATGGCACTATGCGGAGCCTTTGCCGCGAGTTTAATTGCAATGGAAGTCTCGGTGTTCATCGCTGTTCCAACGGCACTTCTAGCGGGTGCGGCTTTAGGCGCAATTAGTGGGGTGATTATCGCCAAAGGTAAGGTCCAAGCCTTTATTGCCACACTGGTTACGATGACTTTATTACGTGGTGTCACGATGGTGTACACCGACGGACGACCAATTTCAACTGGATTTACTGATACTGCGGATACGTTTGCGTGGTTTGGTACTGGATATGCTCTAGGTATCCCTGTTCCGGTATGGATTATGGTTATTGTATTTTCGGCCGCATGGTATGTGCTAAACCACACGCGATTTGGTCGTTATGTATACGCCTTAGGTGGCAATGAATCAGCAACACGCCTATCTGGTATTAATGTTGATCGCGTAAAGATAGGTGTATACGCCATCTGTGGTCTACTCGCGGCTTTAGCCGGTCTTATAGTGACGTCCCGTTTGTCGTCGGCTCAGCCGACAGCAGGGATGGCCTATGAACTTGATGCTATTGCTGCCGTAGTACTCGGTGGTACCAGCCTAGCTGGTGGACGTGGACGTATTATGGGGACCTTAATTGGCGCATTGATTATTGGTTTTCTTAATAACGCGTTAAACCTTCTAGATGTATCTTCTTACTATCAGATGATTGCCAAAGCTGTCGTCATTCTTCTGGCAGTTTTAGTTGATAATAAAAATAAATAACTCTACCAATATAGGGCTAAGGTGAACCTTAGCTCTCACTATGAAACAAAGGACTACAATAATGAAAAAGATCGCAACTCTTATCTCGGCCGCTGTTTTATCTGCATCAATGAGCACTACGGCGTTCGCTGAAGATACAATAGCAGTAGTAGTATCTACTCTAAACAACCCATTTTTCGTTTCTATGAAAGATGGCGCTGAGAAAAAAGCAAAAGAATTAGGCTATAAGCTTATCGTTCTAGATTCACAGAATGATCCAAGTAAAGAACTTTCTAATGTTGAGGATCTAACGGTTCGTGGTGTGAAGGCAATTCTGATTAACCCAACGGATTCTGATGCGGTTTCTAATGCAATCCGTATGATAAACGGAACAAATATTCCTGTGCTTACTCTAGACCGTGGCGCAAGCCGTGGTAAAGTTGCAAGCCACATTGCATCAGACAACGTAGTTGGTGGCGAACTTGCGGGTAACTTTATTGTTGAAGCTATTGGTGATAATGCGAAAGTTATTCAGCTTGAAGGTATTGCAGGTACTTCTGCGGCACGTGAGCGTGGTGAAGGCTTCATGAATGCTGTTAAAGGCAGCAAAATGGAACTGCTTGCTACTCAGCCAGCCGATTTTGACCGTACTAAAGGTTTGAACGTAATGGAAAACCTACTTGCTGCTAACCCAGATGTTCAAGCAGTATTTGCTCAAAATGACGAAATGGCATTGGGCGCACTTCGCGCGGTTCAAGCGTCAGGTAAAGACGTTATGATCATCGGTTTTGACGGAACAGATGATGGTATTGCAGCGGTTAAACGTGGCGACCTAGCAGCAACGGTTGCTCAACAACCTGAATTGATCGGTGCACTTGGTGTTGAAACAGCAGATAAAATCCTTAAAGGTGAGACAGTTGAAACGTACATTCCAGTACCTCTAAAACTTGTTCTTAAGTAAAACTAAAAATAGGTAATGTTGATAGATTGGATTCGTCATTAACTTTTTAAAAACCGTCGTTCCATTTTACATTGGAATGAAGGAGATGATGACATTCGTTTAGTCGAGTCTATTGGCATTACTTACCGCTGGGGAAACCCATCGCCAAACTTTCCCGAAAATTAAATAATTTATTTATTTCAGTAAAGTAACTAAATTATTCGGTTTTATATCCTCTACTCAATAGGTTGAATGTATGAGTAAACTCATTGTCCTCGGCAGCGTTAATGCTGATCATGTTTTAAAGGTTCCATCTTTTCCTAGACCAGGTGAAACGCTTCACGGTGGTGGATATCAGGTTATTCCTGGTGGTAAAGGGGCCAATCAAGCAATCGCGGCAGTTCGCTTAGGCGCAGATATTGGATTTATTGCGAGTGTAGGTGATGATGCGTTTGGCGTAGCGATCAAAAAGAGTTTCAAAGAAGAAGGCATGAATACCGACGCCGTTTTGATTGAAGATAATACGCCAACAGGAATTGCAATGATTCAGGTTGCGGATACAGGCGAAAACAGCATTTGTATCTCTGCTGAAGCGAATGGTCGGTTGAATGCGGCACGAATTGCACCTTATCTTCCGTCAATTGAACAAGCAGATTTTCTGCTTATGCAGTTAGAGACGCCGATGGATGGGGTTGAATTGGCGGCAAAAACGGCTAAGTTATCGGGAACTAAAGTGGTGCTTAACCCAGCTCCGGCGACAGAACTTAGTGATAACTTACTAAGCTGCGTAGATATCATCACGCCGAACGAAACCGAGGCGGAAATACTCACTGGTGTAACAGTGTTTGATGAGCAGTCTGCGCAAGTGGCTTCAGATATTTTGCATGCCAAAGGTATCGAAACCGTGTTGATTACGTTAGGCGCGCAGGGCGTATGGCTTAGTGAAGAACGTGGTAAAGGCGAAATAATCTCTGGTTTTAAAGTTGATGCAACTGATACGACAGCGGCAGGAGATACCTTTAATGGCGGTTTAGTGACAGGATTGATGGACGGTATGAACTTAAAACAATCTGTCGTTCTGGCCCATGCTGCTGCGGCTATTTCGGTGACCCGCTTTGGTGCTCAAACCTCTATTCCATGTCGGAAGGAAGTGGATGCATTCAGTACTCAACACGATATCTAAAATTACCCTCAACAAATTAAGGTTGTCACATGGCTTCAATGAAAGATATTGCCAAACTAGCGGATGTTTCTACGTCTACGGTAAGCCATGTTGTTAATCAGACTCGATACGTAAGCGAAGAGATTACAACTCGAGTAAAACAAGCCGCTAAGGAGCTGAATTACTCTCCTTCTGCTCTTGCTCGCAGCCTAAAAATGAATCGCACTCGTACTATCGGTTTACTGGTAACAACCTCAACCAACCCCTTTTTTGGTGAAGTTGTAAAAGGAGTCGAAAGGCACTGCTATGAACAGGACTACAATCTAATTCTTTGTAATACCGAAGGAGATGACGCTCGAATGAAGGCGTCTATTAACACGCTTTTGGAAAAAAGAGTCGATGGGTTGCTTTTGCTCTGTTCTAGCCTAGAGGGGAAATACTTAGACGTATTCGATCGATATCAGGATATCCCTACTGTGGTTATGGATTGGGGTGAAACCCATTTCCCAAGTGATAAAATTAAAGACAATTCAAGGCTTGGCGGTTACATGGCGGCTAGGCACCTAATTGATAATGGACATCGTGAAATTGGCTGTATTACGGGCCCATTAGATCGCCACCAAGCTCAGATTCGTTTTGCAGGTTTTCAGCAAGCACTGGATGACGAAGGAATATCACTGGAAGACAAGTGGGTCGTTCCTTCTAACTTCGAGTGTGATGGCGGATACGATGCATTTAATCTCCTATATGAACGTGGTGAGTTGCCAAGTGCTATCTTTGCTTGTAACGATATGATGGCCATGGGTTTAATCAATGCCGCGAATGAAAAAGGGGTTAGAGTACCTGAAGACCTTTCAGTTATTGGTTATGATGATATCTATATCGCCAAATTTATGGTTCCGGCGCTGACAACTATTCATCAACCCAAATTTCGACTGGGTAAAACGGCCGTTGATACATTGCTTAAACGCATTGAAAAGCGAGCCGAGCAGATACAACAGGTACAGCTGGAGCCAACGCTAGTGGTTCGAAATAGTGTTAAACCGTTGAAATAAGCAATACTGATCTAAGCACTTCGTTACTTCTGTAAGTGCTTTCGGCTGTTTGCTTCAAGTTTGGAAAACAACAGAGAGAGCCCGAAGCAAAGGACGAGATACGACAAACCAACTAACAACCATATCTCAAAAATCAATCCAGATGAATTTGCCATTTCTGTACCGACGAAAGTCAGTTCTTGAATCGAAATCAATGAAACAATAGAAGAGTCTTTTACAAGTGAGATAGCTTGCCCTGCTAACGGAGGTGCAATGGTACTTATTACTTGCGGGGCAATGACATAACGATATTTTGACCACGTAGATAAGCCCAATACATCCGCGGCTTCCCATTGGCCTTTCTCAATGTTCTCTAATCCAGCCCTCACAACCTCTGCGATGTAAGCGGCCGACAGTAATCCGACGCATAGTACCCCAGAAAGTAAGTTTTCCCAGAGGTTTGCTTTTCCAAATAATATCTCCTGAACAACATTCGTCTCACCTGAATGCTCTCTAAGCAGGGCGTCTAGCCCAAGTAATGGAATAAGTTGATTGGAGATGAAAAAGTAAAAAATAAATACAAAAACCAGCGGTGGTATGTTCCGAATAAGCTGAATATAGGCTATAGCAGGTGCGCGAAATATCGATAATGTTAAGTGCCTCGCTATGCCAAGTAGGACGCCAAGCAATAGCGAAAAAACAACGCCCCACACACTCAATCGGAGTGTTGAAACCACACCCTGGAAAAAATACGGTATGTCTCCATTTGCTCTTGGAGTGAAAACAAGCTCAATAGCACCAGACCAGTTCCAATGATAGTTCACACCGATAGAGGATCGGTAGTAAAACCAGATGGCGGCAAACGCAATCAATCCAAGCAGAAAATAATCTAATCGATTTAATCTTTTCGAACTCTGGGCCTTCTTTGGTCTTATTGAGCTTATGGTTTCCATTGTAGATTACTGCCCTTGAGCCACTTGGTTTTGCCAATCTAATGTAGAGAACCAATATTCGTATCGTTCAGCCAACCAACCGTCTTCAGTTCGTTCTTTAATCCAATGATCAAAGAAGGCTTTTTTATCGTCTTCACCGAGTCGCACTGCAAATGCCTCGTTACCTTTTGACAGCCGTTCATTGAAAGGAAGGAAAAGGACATCTTCGTGTTTTAGAGCCTCATGCTCGGGTTTTGGGCTAGAGGCAATAACCGCGTGGGCATTGCCGTTCAATACTTCTTGGAATGCTTGCGCATCGTCATCAAATTGAAGAATCTTAGCTTTAGGGAAGGTTTCACGCGCCACTTGTACAGTGAATGCTCCACGACGTGCTGCAATTTTTACTTTGCGAGAATTAAAATCGCTCATTTGATCAAAGCCAGCGGCGAGTGTCTTATTCGCGGCGACTTGAACGCCTGAGTGTGAATAGGCAGCGCTAAACAGAACGCTTTCGGCTCGTGCAGGTGTGATAGACATACCACCAATAATAACATCAAATTTTTTCGCCAAGAGCGCGGGGATAATACCGTCCCATGCCGTAGGGACGAACTCAACTTTCCAGCCAGAATCTTTCGCTAGACGGTTGGCAACGTCGATTTCAAATCCGATCAATTCGCCCTGTTTATTACGCATTGCCCACGGAACGAAGGTAGACATACCAACGCGCAACGTACCACGTTGCTCTATTTTTTCGATGTTCACGTTATCGGCAACCGAAGGCAGAGATAGTAACGCCCCCAACATTGCAATCATTGCACTTTTTAATAATCTCATATTGCTACTCCGTGTTTTTTTTCGTTTGTCCATTATAGTGTTCGCCATTGGGCACCTAGTTTATGTTCTAGCCTTGCTGCGAATGCGGATAGTGAAAGGGTTAGGGCTAGATAAATAGCCGCAATAGTAAACCATATTTCAAATGGCATTGCCGTCTCTGAAACGATATTTCTCCCTTCTGTTGTAAGGTCAAAGATTGCCATGACGCTAACAATAGATGAATTCTTAATCAGCGATACGACCTCATTTGTTAGTGGTGGCAACGTTCTCTGTATTACCTGTGGCAATATAATGTCTCGATAACTATCGAGTGGCGAAAGCCCAAGTGAACGAGCGGCCTCGAATTGGCCCCGGGGGATGCTGTTTAATCCTGCTCTGAATATTTCCGCGGTATAGGCTCCTTGAAATAACGCTAAAGCAAGTATTGCGGTTGAGAATCGATCGAGTCCAATCACAGGACCAAAAATAAAGTAGAGCAGATATATCTGAACCAGCAATGGTGTATTACGTATAAGCTCAATATACCCACGGGCAATGGCTCTGCCAACGATAGAGTCTGACAACCTAAGTAGAGCCGTGGTGAGTCCTAACACAAGGGTTGCTAGTAAACTAAGCAGAGAAATACGTATGGTAACAAGAAGACCATCAACCAACTCGGCTGACCACCATTCACCGTCCTCGTAAAAAAATAGGTATTCGGGAATTCGCTCCCATTGCCAACGGTAACCCATAGACTCGGCACCACTGTCTAAAAGCCAAACAATTCCGACGATTAAAACCGCGATTTGAAGCAGTGCTGAGAAAACGGGTTTGAGGATTTTAACCATATTAATGGCTTAATATCTGGTTTAAGAATGCACGTGTGCGTGGCTGTTTTGGCGTGCTAAACAATTGCTCAGGTGGTGCTGTTTCGATGATTTCACCTTCATCCATAAAAATGACACGATCCGCGACTTTTTTAGCAAACCCCATTTCGTGGGTGACGCACACCATAGTCATGCCTTCTCTTGCAAGTTCAATCATCACATCTAACACCTCGTTGATCATCTCTGGGTCAAGTGCAGAGGTGGGTTCATCAAATAACATGATTGAAGGCATCATACAGAGAGAACGAGCAATAGCGACACGTTGCTGCTGCCCTCCAGAGAGTTGGATCGGGAATTTATCGGCTTGTTCGGCAATGTGTACTCGATTTAGGAAATGCAGTGCACGTTGTTCGGCTTCTTTTTTGGAAAGCTTTAGCGTTCGGATTGGGGCCAGAGTAAGGTTGTCTAATACGGTCAAGTGAGGAAACAAATTAAAATGTTGAAACACCATGCCAACCAACCCCTTTTGTTTAGAAAGGTCTGTATTTCCTAAGACGTTGATACAACCGGAATCGACCTGTTCTAGCCCGTTGATGCAGCGAATTAACGTTGATTTGCCTGAGCCTGATGGGCCACAGACAACCACTATCTCACCTTCAGCTACGGTAAGGTCGATTTTGGCCAATGCTTGAAAGTTGCCAAACCATTTATCAACACCTTTAAACTCGATGGCTTGTGAGTTTGACTTCGTCAAATTAACTCCATTGTGTTTCATTTAATTATTACCATAGCAATATCAGCGAGATATTTCATTTATAGATTGGCATTTATAGCGAAATTTTGTCGCCCATAACCACTTTAAATATGAGACAATGATCCCAATTATATGGTTATTGTGGGCAGCCGACGACAGAGTCGCCTGTCAGTCACATCCAGAATTGTTATTTACAGAGAGTGAAAAATGACTTTTGATTTAAATCTTATCCCTACCACCTTTGATATGTTGCATGGTGGCCTTGCCGCCTCTTCTCTTATGTTGCTAATACTTGCCATTTCTCGCCAATCTAAAGTGATTGAAAAAACGGTGGAGAAGCCCATCGAAAAGATCGTTGAAGTGGAAAAACAAGTAGAGAAGATAATCGAAGTAGAAAAAATTGTTGAGGTTGAAAAGGTCGTTGAAAGAGTGATTGAAGTTGAATCTAAATTGAAGACCGCAAGCACCGATTCCGCTATGCAACTACTTTCGATTATGCAGCAGGAAGCGAGATTGATAGACTTCCTTAAAGAAGATTTAACGGGCTTTTCTGATGATGAAGTAGGCGCAGCAGCTCGCGTTATCCATTCAGGTGGCCAGAAAGTATTGTCTGAATATGTAGAGCTTTCTCACATAAAGAATGAAGATGAAGAGACTCGAATTACCATCGAAGAAGGTTTTAATCCTCAGGCGGTTCGCTTGGTTGGTAATGTGACTGGTAGCGCACCATTTAGCGGCACGCTTATCCACAAAGGTTGGAAAGCGGATAAGGTAAATTTGCCCAAGCTCGCTAAAAACTATGATGCTGCCATTATTGCACCTGCAGAGGTAGAGCTTTAATGGAAAATGATATCCCTAAGTACAGCGTTGGGATCGACTTAGGGACAACTCATTGCGTTTTGTCCTTTGTTGAACTCAACAATGAAGACGCGACGGTGCAAGTACTGAATGTCCCTCAGCTTATCGCACCGGGTCAGGTTGAAGAGAGAACTCAACTAGGGTCATTTGTTTATCAACCTTCTGAATATGAAATGGGAGAAGGTTCCCGCGTGCTTCCGTGGACCACGACACCGAGTGCCTTGGTGGGTGCCGTAGCTCGAAATCTTGGAGCGAAAACACCAATACGCCTAGTGGCTAGTGCAAAATCATGGTTGTGTCATAGTGGAGTGAACCGGCGAGAGGCGTTTCTTCCTCACGGGAGCCCAGAAGAAGTTGCAAAGATATCACCATTAAGAGCAACCGAGTTGTATCTAGAGCATCTAAAAGAAGCTTGGAATCATCAAAACTCCGAACATAAACTTGAAGCTCAAGATCTTACCATCACCGTTCCTGCTTCTTTTGATCCTGCGGCTAGAGAGCTTACTGCAGAGGCGGCACGGAACGTTGGTTTCAACCATTTAACTCTGCTTGAAGAACCGCAAGCTGCGTTATATAGCTGGATAAACAACAGTGAAGATCAATGGAGAAGTGAGGTTGATGTCGGCGATGTAGTTTTGGTCGTGGATATTGGCGGAGGTACTACCGATCTATCTTTGGTTGCGGTAACGGAAGAAGAAGGCAATCTAAGCCTAACTCGTGTCGCGGTTGGTGAACATATATTGTTAGGTGGAGATAACATGGATCTCGCCCTTGCCTATCGTATTAAAATGAAAATGTCCCAAGAGGGCAAGGACCTACAGCCGTGGCAAGTTCAAGCGATAACGCAAGCGTGTCGCGACGCAAAAGAGACCTTACTCAACGATATGGAAGTGCCGTCTGTGCCTATCGTTATTCCGAGCCGTGGTTCAAAATTGTTAGGTTCTACACTGAAAACTGAGCTGACAAAAGAAGAGGTTCAACAGACATTAGTCGATGGCTTTTTTCCCATGGTTCAAGTGCACGAACACCCGGTACAAAAAGCACGTAGTGCGTTGACTCATATGGGACTTCCGTACGCTCAAGACGCAGGTATTACTCGCCATATAGCCGCCTTTTTATGTAAGCAAAGTAATGCAACTCAAGAGGTGTTCGGCGGGTTTTATGGTGAGCAACCAGCCGTTGATTTTATTAAGCCAACCGCCATTTTGTTTAATGGTGGTGTGTTGAAGTCACGCCTACTAGAAGCGCGCCTTACCTCGACGATTAATGCATGGCTTGAGCAATCGAATCATCTTGAACAAGAGACCAGTTCTGAGCAATCAAAATGCCAAGCGGCTAAGAAACTGAGCGGTTTAGATCTCGATCTTGCCGTCGCTAACGGTGCGGCATATTACGGAGCAGTAAGGCAGGGTAAAGGTGTACGCATTCGTGGTGGTATTGCCAGTAGCTATTACGTAGGCATAGAAAGCTCTATGCCTGCAATACCAGGAATAGCACCACCAATGGAGGCGATTTGTGTTGCTCCATTTGGAATGGAAGAAGGGTCATATTGTCAGGTTGAGAGTAAAGAATTTGGCTTGGTTATCGGTCAACCGGTTCAGTTTCAGTTTTATGGTTCTACGACTCGTCGTGACGACCAAGCTGGCACTACATTTGGACTACTGGAAACCCAGAAGAACTTGAGGAACTACCAGAGA
>LLEJ01000149.1_pt1 | contig 10933 bp, 11 predicted proteins | sample 595831 | NCBI WGS metagenome assembly LLEJ01 (sample SAMN02919310, study PRJNA255460) | bioreactor metagenome | biome: chemostat; feature: culture 2011_10.1; material: sediment; isolation source: day101 10degC chemostat 2011 inoculated with Wadden Sea sediment taken from... | place: Germany: Bremen... | reverse complement strand
AAAACCGCCCATTGCTGGAATGACTCGACGAATTGGTGCGAGTAATGGATCGGTTAATTGATGGAATACAAATTCGATTGGGCTGCGGCCTTGACTTACCCAGCTCAATATCGCCCTTAAAAGGAGTACCCAGAACAATAAACCGCCGGCGGCTTTTAATAGCGATAAGAAACCATATATTAAGAAATCGACACTAAAGACGAGCGTCCCATTTGCAACTAGAATCAAGGCAACAAATTTTATAACACACAGTAAATAAGCAAACAGTACGGTGGATAAATCTAAGCTACCTATAGACGGAATGATTCGGCGAAGCGGGCCGACAATCGGTTGAGTGGCCTTAATTATAAATTGAGAAAAAGGGTTGTAGAAATCGGCGCGAGCCACTTGTAACCATATCCTCAATAATACCACCATGATATAGAGATCAAACACGGTGGAAATAAGAAAGTTCATTGAATTCATTGTGGACCCTTAAGGTTAAAACTAAACTAGTTAATTGGTAATTAGAAGAGCTTTTCCATCTCTTCTGCTCTAGAAACGGCGGCTTGCATTGCTTTGGCCACAATCTCCGTAAGTTGGTGTTCATTAAAAGTGCGTAAGGCTTCGGCTGTTGTACCACCTTTTGAGGTAACCTGTTCTCTTAATGTAGAAATATCAATATCGGCATTTGCAATTACCATTTCAGCTGCGCCAAGGGCAGACTGTTGGATAAGTAACCTTGAGGTCTCCTTGTCAAAGCCTTGAGCTATCGCTTCATTTTGCATTGCTTCCATAAACAGGAAAAAATAGGCAGGAGCGCTTCCGGCCGCAGCAATGACGTTATTAATACCAGATTCTTCGTTAACCCAACATACTTTGCCTACGGCCTGCATAAGTTGGCTGGCGAATGTTTTATCAGCGTCACTAACCAATGGTGTGGCATAAAGGCCGCTCATCCCTTTACTTACTAATGCTGGCGTATTAGGCATGACTCGAACTAAGTTAACTTCAGTTTCTAAAAACGTATTTAATCTTGTTGCAGAAATGCCTGCGGCTATAGATATAACCAGTTTATTTGATAAATCGACAGTGGTTAACCCACCGCAAACTAATTCCATAATCTGAGGTTTTACCGCTAGTACAATAACATCAGCACTGTTGGCCGCTTCTGCGTTGTCTCCTGTAGTATTGATATCATACAGAGTCGTCAATAAATCGCGCTGTTCCTTATTTGGGTCTGTGGCTGTAATGTTGCTTGAGTCATATCCACTTGATGTAAGCCCTGCAATAATTGAGCGAGCCATATTACCAGCTCCAATAAAGGCGATTTTTCTGTTTTCCATTGACTGACCTCTTCCGTAATTAACAACAAATTAAGATGTAGTAGGGTAATCTCTAGCACCAAAAATAGCGGTGCCAATACGTACCATCGTGCTTCCAGCCTGAACAGCGGCTTCCATATCACCACTCATGCCCATTGATAGTGTATCTATTTCTGCGTATTTATCAGCGAGTTTCTGTTGAATAACGGCTAATTGAGTAAAAGCGTTCAACTGAGACTCATAGTTAGTTACATTTGCTGGAATAGACATCAATCCTCTTAAAGTGAGGTTAGGAAGGGAATAAATCAACTCAGCTAATAAAAAAACTTCTGCTTCATTGATGCCTGACTTAGATTCCTCTCCACTTGTGTTTACTTGTATTAAAACTTGTAAAGGTGGTAATCCTTTAGGTCTTTGGTCGTTTAAGCGTTGAGCAATTTTGCCTCTATCGATAGAGTGAATCCATTGGAAATTTTCGGCAATAGGTTTGGTTTTATTGGATTGGATTGGACCAATGAAGTGCCACTCCAACCCTGAATTGTTAAAGTTTTTAGTAAAATACTGTGCCTTTTCGACACCTTCTTGGACGTAGTTTTCACCGAATGCTTTTTGTCCGGCCTCGATCGCTGCTTCTATGGCTTCTATGGGTTTGGTCTTACTCACGGCCAAAAGTTGCACGGAACTTGGTTCTCGACCACACTTATGTTCGGCAGTGCGCATCTGTTTAGTGACCTGTTCAATATTTTGTTGAATACTATACATAATTGACTTTATTAAGGAATTTATATGGATATCACTGAGCTATTAGATTTTAGTGTAAAACATAATGCCTCAGATCTACATCTTTCTGCTGGTGTTGCCCCTATGATACGCATTGATGGCGATGTTAGGAAGCTAGGTGTTCCTCCTTTAAGTCATTCTGAGGTGCATCACCTGTTATTTGAAATAATGACGGATGCACAAAGAAGTGAATTTGAAGAGAAGCTTGAAGTCGATTTTTCGTATGAGATTCCACAAATAGGCCGATTCCGCATCAATGCTTTTAATCAAAGACGTGGGTGTTCAGCTGTTTTGCGCACCATCCCAATGGATATCCCTACGCTAGAAGAGTTAGATGCACCAAGTATATTTAGTGAAATTTCCGAAATGGAAAAAGGCTTGATATTGGTCACTGGGCCAACGGGCTCTGGAAAATCAACAACGTTAGCGGCAATGGTTGATCATATTAATCGTAACTTTAATAAGCATATATTAACCATTGAAGACCCAATTGAATTTGTGCATTCAAATATTAAGTGTTTGATTAATCAACGTGAGGTGCATAAAGACACCCATAGCTTTAAGGCCGCGCTAAGGTCGGCACTGCGTGAAGACCCAGACGTCATTCTTGTTGGTGAATTAAGGGACCAAGAAACCATTAGTTTAGCGTTGACGGCTGCGGAAACGGGCCATTTGGTATTTGGTACTCTGCATACAAGCTCAGCGGCAAAAACGATTGATCGTATTATTGATGTTTTTCCAGGAAGTGACAAATCGATGGTTCGGTCAATGTTGTCTGAATCTCTTAAGACTGTTATCGCACAAAAATTATTGAAAAAAATTGGTGGTGGCCGAGTTGCATGTCACGAAATTATGATGGGCACACCCGCAATCCGAAATCTTATCCGAGAAGATAAAGTTGCCCAAATGTATTCCATTATTCAAACGAGCTCTTCCGTTGGTATGAGAACAATGGAACAGAGTGCGAAGCAGCTGGTGGCGAAGAATATCGTCGACATTGATGAAGTAAATAAGAAAATTGAGATGGAGGCGATGTCGTTTGGATCATAAACCGATGGATCTTAACAAGGCTGTTGATATTAATACTCTTCTGTATGAGATGAGCGTTAATAAAGCGTCAGATATATACATTACGGTCGATTCGCCTTGCCTGTTGCGTATTGATGGGCAGCTGCGTGCCATCGGAGAAAAACTGAATAAAGAGAGCGTCTCTTTTTTGCTTAATGCCCTGATGGATGATGAAAAAAAATCGGAATTTAATCGAATCAAAGAAGCGAACTTTGCGATAGTACGCAATAGTGGCCGATATCGTGTGAGTGCTTTTTTTCAACGAGAGCTGCCTGGTGCTGTGATAAGAAGAATCGAGACAGAAATCCCTACCTGTGATGAATTGATGCTCCCAGAGATAATGAAAGAGCTTTCCGTTGCAAAAAGAGGACTCGTTTTGATTGTCGGTTCTACTGGTTCAGGAAAATCGACCACCATGGCAGCAATGACTGGATATCGAAATCAGAACAGAAGCGGTCATATTTTGACAGTGGAAGACCCAATTGAATTTGTTCATGAACATGACCAATGCATTGTTACGCAAAGGGAGGTTGGCGTTGATACTGAAAGCTATGAAGTGGCATTGAAAAACTCACTTCGCCAAGCACCAGATATGATCGTAATTGGTGAGATTCGTAGTCGTGAAACTATGGAATTTGCCATGACATTTGCCGAAACAGGCCATCTATGTATGGCGACATTGCATGCAAACAATGCGAATCAAGCGTTAGAACGTATTCTTAATCTGGTTCCTAAAGACCATAAAGAACAGTTTTTATTTGACCTATCGAGCAACTTGAAGGGCATAATTGGCCAGCAGTTGATTATAGATAAACATGGGCAAGGCCGACATGGTGTTTTTGAGGTATTACTTAATACACCAAGAGTTTCCGATCTTATTCGACGCGGTGATCTTCATGAACTGAAACCAACAATGGTTAAATCAGCAGAATCAGGCATGAGGACATTTGACCAGTCGCTTTACCAACTTGTGGTAGAAGGCAAAATCACAGAAGTTGATGCACTACACAGTGCTGATTCTGCAAATGATTTGCGACTAATGATGAAGACAAATAGGGGGGAAATCGACAGTAGTGCATTGTCTGGTGTCAAGGTGGATATGGGGTAATTATCACTCGAACTGGCGAAAATAAGTGTTATTACAACGCCTATTTTCGGTTAGATCCATTGAGATTCAAACCAACTTTCCAGGATAACTACCGCTGATTGACAGTCAATATTACCTTTACTCAGTGCTTTATAGCCACCCATCTCGAATAGGTCAGCTCTCGCTTCTGTTGTTGAAAGACGCTCATCATGCAGTTTTACAGCAAAACCAAACCGTCCATGTAGTCGATTAGCGAACTTCTTTGCTTTTGGGGATATGGTTTCTAGTTCTTTACCGTGTAGATCAGTAGGGAGACCAACAACAATTAGATCGGGTTGCCACTCTTTAAGCATTTTTTCAATATCCCCCCAATTTGGAATGCCGTCGTTAGCCTTAAACGCTTTTAATGGTGTTGCTGTACCCGTTATCTCTTGCCCAACGGCGCTACCGATACTTTTTGTACCAAAATCGAAAGCAATAATGGTTTTAGAATTTGAACTCATTTTGTACTCTTAGTTATTGAAATGTATTGCTTCTATTGAATTGCAGGTTTTTAACCGATGTTTAAGCATGTCCCGTATCTGCCGATAACTGACTTGGCTCAACGCCCAACATCTGCACAGCTTTTTCCCATCGTTCCTGTACCGGAGTTTCAAATATCACCATTGGATCAGCCTCTACGGTTAACCAGGAGTTCTCCGCTAATTCATTTTCTAGCTGTCCTGCTGTCCAACCGGAATAACCAAGAGCAACAATATAGTTGTTAGGTTCTGCTTCAGTCCCTAATACGCTCAATATATCTTTGGACGTGGTGACACTAAGGTGGTCGGTCATTTGAATACTAGAAAGGTATTGATCTTTCGGTTCATGAAGAATGAAGCCTCGATCTTCCGATACGGGGCCTCCGTTAAGCACTGAGGCTTCTAAGCTCTCTTTATGAATCTGTGGGTGAACAGAGTCTACATCTACTTTTTTCAACATTCCGCCTACTGTAATGTTGATAGGAGCATTGACCACAATCCCCATTGCACCGTCTTTACTATGCTCGCAAATATAAATCACTGAGCGATGAAAAAGCGGATCTCGCATGTTAGGCATTGCAACTAAAAAGTGGTTAGCTAAATTCATATAGACTCCATTACCCGATCATTTATTTACTCGACGCTCTATGGCATCCATCAACTTGCCTGTAATTGATACATCGAATGCGGCTTCTATTTCTTTAATACACGTTGGGCTGGTGACATTTATTTCCGTCAATCTGTCACCGATAACATCTAGACCGACAAATATTAACCCTTTCTCTTTTAGTGTCGGAGCGACAGCCATTGCTATTCTTCTGTCCGTTTCACTCAATGGTCTTGCTTCGCCTCGACCCCCTGCAGCAAGGTTACCACGGGTCTCTCCTTCTGCTGGGATACGAGCTAAACAGTATGGCATCGGTTCACCGTCGACCACTAGAATGCGTTTGTCACCATTGCTGATATCCGGAACAAATGTCTGAGCCATGGCATAATTTTGCCCATGATTGGTTAGGGTTTCGATAATAACTGAGACATTCGGATCGCCTTTTTTAACACGAAATATTGACGCTCCACCCATTCCATCTAATGGTTTCAAAATAATATCGCCGTGCTCTTCTTGAAAAGCTTTAATTTTATCGGCCTTACGAGTCACTATTGTTGTTGGTGTGAGATCTGGGAACCAAGCGGTAAACAGTTTTTCATTACAATCACGTAAGCTTTGTGGCTTATTAACAATTAAAGCACCGTTTTCTTCAGCGCGCTCTAAAATGTACGTCGCATAGATATATTCAGTATCAAAAGGGGGATCTTTACGCATTAAAACAGCATCTAATTCGGAAAGTTCGATGGTTTGCTCTGATCTGAATTCAAACCATGAATTAGGATCTTCTTTTAACGTGACTATTTTGGTATCTGCAATCGCGACACCTTGTTCTAAGTGAAGATCGTTCATCTCCATATAGTGAATTTCGTAGCCGCGTTTCTGTGCCTCAATCATCATGGCAAAGCTAGAATCTTTTTTAATATTAATGGACGAAATTGGGTCCATTACTATGCCTAATTTAATCATTGTGTTCTCCTCTGTTTAGGGTCGCTAAGGCAGATTAGCCAAGATCACCGAAGCGGACCTGTAATGCGGTAATTGCCGTTAGTGCAGCCGTTTCTGTTCTTAATACTCGTGGGCCTAACAGCGTTTCTTCAAATTTATATGATTCCGTCATGGCGATTTCTTCTGCGGACAAACCGCCTTCGGGACCAATGAGTAATCTTACTTTTTTAACAGGTTCAGGTAGTGTGTTGATAGAGTATTTGGCCCTAGGGTGAAGGTTTAATTTAAGCGCATTGTCTTCTTCTCCACACCACTCTTCTAATTGCATGATAGGTCTAATTGTGGGAACTCGATTTCTTCCACTCTGTTCACACGCTGCTATTGCTATCTTTTGCCATTGATACAGTTTTTTCTCAAACCTTTTGGTATCCAATTTTACACCGCATCTTTCGGAGATTAGCGGCGTGATTGTATTAACACCGAGCTCGACAGATTTCTGGATAGTGAATTCCATCTTGTCGCCACGGGAAACAACCTGACCCAAATGAATATCCAACGGTGACTCAATACTACATTCAACCTTTGTCAGAACTTCGACAAGAACCGACTTTTTCGTGACTTCTGTAATGGTTGCAGGAAACTGTGCGTCTGTACCGTCAAATAAGAGTACCTCTTGGCCTGGTTTCATTCTTAATACGCGGCCAACATGGCCAGCTGCATCTTCACCTAAAGAGATAATGCCAAGATTGTCTATGATTTCTGGATGGTAAATTCTAGGTACGCGCATTGCTGGTGGTCCTGAGGTTTATTTTCTGTTGATAACATGGATGCATTTTGCTGAAAAAACAGGGTATTACGTTAGGTTGTTTATCCTAAGTTATTCCAGTTTGCTCTAATAACCTAACTAGGTTAATTGAATGCCTGTGTAAACGAGTTTTTGTTTGCACTCTCTGCAGCTGTATTGTGCGTTGCCATTTTGTACCTTGTTATGGCGACGAATAGTGAGTGGGTAGCAGTTGCATAGACATTGATATTCAAATGTCTTTCCTTGAACCGAGGTAATTTCAAAGTTGTGTGTGGTTTTTGCATGCAATAGAAATACACGTTCCATCATCATCTTCCATTCTTTCCCATGAGGCTTCACTCGGCCAAATCGCTGGAAAGTGATTAAATGTGCTAATTCGTGTGGGATGACTTCTTGCAAGAACTGCTCTCTATTTTCACTAAAAAGAATCGGATTAAGACGAATTTCCCAGCCTTGTAGATAAGCCTTTCCAGCGGTCTTTCCTCTTAGTTTAAAGTTGATATCAGGGATCGGAAATGATTGGCCAAAATATTGACTCGCAGTGGCAACATGATGACACAATGCTTTTTTTGCTTGATAAGTAAGCTCTATATTGCCCAAAGAAAACTCCTAAAAAAACGCCTCAGTATTATCTGAGGCGCTGATTATAAGGTGAATTCTATTTTCTTACTATGGTTTCGCGATAAGCATGCCATGTACCATACCCAAGTATTGGAATGACCGCTAGCATTCCGACGCCGTAGGTCGCAAAGCCAATTAGGGTACCAATACAGATCATTATCGCCCAGACAATCATTGCCGATAGGTTTTCTTTTACAGCATTGAAACTTGTAAACACGGCAGTCATCATGTCTACACGCCTTTCCATCATTAACGGGATAGAGAAAGCAGAAATACTGAAAATCAACCCAGCAACCACTAACCCGATAACGGCGTTAGTAAGAAGAAAAGGAATGAAGTCAGCTAACGGTGCGCTTTCGACTTGTGGGTAAAAAACATGCACAAGAGCGGCAATTCTCATCCAAAAAATGAGAGTAACAGTGAGCAATACCGCGAATGCCCATTGAGAGGTAGAGTTTCTATTGATCGCTTTTATAGATTTAAGAAGATTAGCTTGATGACCTTTCTCGCGCTGCCAACTCGCGTCATACAGTCCAAGCGCTAAAAATGGACCTATTAGCATAAATACGATAAGACTAGGTAACACAATAAGGTGTGATCCTTGCCACTGAGTTAATTGAACTACCGCGATCGCGGCGGCCATAAAGCAAAGCCCATAAAAAAAACTGATAGTTGGTAGTAGGAAAAAATCCTTAATGCCCAATCTCACCCAACGAAAGGGCGCGGAAGCATCGATCTTATTGCAAGCAATCGTTCGCGCGTAGTCATGATCAGGAACATGATGTTGTTTAGATTCTTTTTTATGTAGTTTATCTGGCACAATTGTAGCCATGTGGCCTCCCTAGAAGAGATTAACAACTTGATGACCAATTCCAACAAATAGAGGTTCATTAATTCTAACGGCGATGAACCTCTATTTACAAAAATTGAAGGGATGAAAACGTAATAACAGAGGTGCATTCGATAATGAGATTGCAACTCAGTATTATTTTCATCTAGGTTAAGTCTAGTCCAATTTTGGGGAGAGGAAAGTGAAGCGTTAAACGAATGAATTTTAGGGGGAAAATAACGAAGCCCTCAATAATTGAGGGCTTCGTTTTATATTTTAAGATTTTTTTAACAGAATAAACGTTAATACTTTAGCCCAGCAAAATCGCGTAGAACGTCGACCTTATCTGTCGCTTCCCAAGGGAATTCTTCACGGCCAAAGTGGCCGTAAGCTGCCGTTTTCTTATAGATTGGCTGAAGAAGGTCGAGCATTTCTTGTAGGCCATATGGACGAAGATCGAAGAACTGACGAATGGCTTTGATGATGACGTCGTGGGACACTTTTTCGGTTCCGAATGTCTCGACCATAATCGACGTTGGATCAGCAATACCAATGGCATAAGAAAGTTGAATCTCACAACGATCTGCAAAACCAGCGGCAACAATATTTTTAGCAACATAACGAGCGGCGTAAGCTGCACTGCGATCCACCTTTGATGGATCCTTGCCAGAAAATGCTCCGCCACCGTGGCGAGCTGCACCGCCATAAGTATCCACAATAATCTTACGACCAGTAAGACCACAGTCACCCATTGGGCCGCCAATAACAAAACGACCCGTTGGATTAATAAAGAAGCTAGTCTCTTTACTTAGCCATTCAGAAGGAAGTACTGGCTTGATAATCTCTTCCATTACGGCTTCGCGCAGATCCGGTGTAGAAATAGTATCGCTATGTTGAGTTGAAAGAACAACGGCATCAATACCTACAATCTTGCCTTGATCGTATTGAAAAGTGACCTGACTTTTAGCATCTGGTCGCAACCAATCTAGCGTCCCATTTTTACGAACCTCTGCTTGTTTTTGAACAAGAAGATGAGAATAGGTGATTGGTGCAGGCATTAATACCGCGGTTTCGTTTGTTGCATAACCAAACATGATGCCTTGGTCGCCAGCACCTTGCTCTTTTGGATCCGCTTTATCAACGCCTTGGTTGATGTCTGGAGATTGCTTACCGATGGTATTCAGTACAGCACAAGAGTCCGCATCAAAACCCATATCTGAGTGAACGTAGCCAATTTCACGAACGGTCTGACGAGTGATCTCTTCAATATCTACCCATGCAGATGTGGTTACTTCGCCACCAACCATAACCATGCCAGTTTTTACATAGGTTTCACAAGCAACACGTGCTTTAGGATCTTGCTCAAGAATGGCATCAAGAACAGCATCTGAAATTTGGTCTGCGATTTTATCTGGATGGCCTTCTGAAACAGATTCAGAAGTAAATAGATGTTTAGCCATAGTAGACAGCTCCGTATTAAAACGTTAAAAAAGATGCCATGTAGCATCTCTAAAAAATAAGAAAATGAATTGTGCAAAAAACACGCTTAAGTAGGCGTTTTTACATCTAGACGTCCATTTTAGTATTTGAAGCTAGAAATACAAGTCTTTTTTGAACTGGATCATAGAGTACGTGAATACAAATTTAAGTAGATGAGATGATTTCTATCAAAAAGTGTTAGATATTCGCTAATAATTGGCGTGGAAATCGATTGCAGTCCTAATTTCGCTCTGAGAGAATATAGCGCCGCTATTAATTAACTGTATTTAGGTTAACTAGCGTTCACCTTAATCAATGAATTCGTGTATCTACTCAGGAGCAGACATGCCTTCTCAACAACCTTCTCAGCAAGAGCTAGCAAATGCAATCCGTGCCCTTAGCATGGACGGTGTTCAAAAAGCCAACTCAGGTCACCCTGGCGCACCTATGGGTATGGCTGATATCGCCGAAGTACTTTGGCGTGGTCACCTAAACCATAACCCACAAAACCCAGAGTGGGCTGACCGAGATCGTTTTATACTGTCTAACGGCCACGGCTCTATGCTGATTTACTCTCTGCTTCACCTTTCTGGTTACGAGCTTTCTATTGAAGACTTGAAAAACTTCCGTCAGCTACACTCGAAAACACCAGGTCACCCAGAATATGGCTATGCACCAGGCATTGAAACCACGACGGGTCCGCTTGGTCAGGGTATCACTAACGCCGTGGGTATGGCGTTGGCTGAAAAGGCATTGGCCGCTCAGTTTAACCAAGAAGGTCACGACGTTGTTGACCACAACACCTATGTGTTTATGGGCGATGGCTGTTTGATGGAAGGTATCTCTCACGAGGCGTGTTCTCTTGCGGGTACTTTAGGCCTTGGAAA
>LLEJ01000148.1_pt1 | contig 10934 bp, 12 predicted proteins | sample 595831 | NCBI WGS metagenome assembly LLEJ01 (sample SAMN02919310, study PRJNA255460) | bioreactor metagenome | biome: chemostat; feature: culture 2011_10.1; material: sediment; isolation source: day101 10degC chemostat 2011 inoculated with Wadden Sea sediment taken from... | place: Germany: Bremen... | reverse complement strand
TGATGCAAGAGACGATAAAAACTCAGGTCTCTATAAATAACTCCTTACTTATTATTTAGATCCCCTTAATTGGGGGTCTAATTACTATTATAACGCACTATAACTAAATATCTTGGTACTAAAAAGACAGCTCGAAAGCTGCCTTAATTGAGTTATACGCCTAAAAAGTAGATGTATCTTTGAAAAGACCAACTTTTAGGTCTTTAGCGGCATAAATTTCTTTTCCATCCACTAACACTCGTCCATCTGCTACGCCCATAACCAATTTACGATTGATAACACGCTTCATATTTATTTGGTATGTGACTTTTTTTGCAGTAGGTAAGATTTGGCCAGTAAACTTCACTTCACCAACACCAAGTGCGCGACCTTTACCTTCGCCTCCAACCCAACCAAGGAAGAAGCCAACGAGTTGCCACATTGCATCAAGTCCTAAACAGCCTGGCATTACCGGGTCGCCAGGGAAGTGGCAATCAAAAAACCAAAGGTCAGGAGTAATATCTAATTCTGCTTCTACGTAGCCTTTACCGAACTCGCCGCCATCTTCCGTCATGAGATTAACACGGTCCATCATTAGCATGTTTGGTGCTGGTAGTTGTGGATATCCCGGGCCAAACAATTCGCCACGGCTAGAGGCTAATAGGTCTTCGCGATTATATGAGCTACGTCTGTTCTGCATTTTTTATCTACTCCAATTTATATTACGTGCATCTTAGTAAACACGTGTAAGCTAATCAAGTCCGATCAGTGACTCAACCATCTATTTTTTAGGCGGTGCAATAAAGAACCGTGACCTTCTCTGCGGTGAAAATAGGCAATTCGGTCAGAAATTTGGTTTAAAAGCGCATCCTCTTCATCGCCTCTAAATGGCTTACCTGTAATCAATTCAATGGCTTCATCAACATTTTCTACTGACCAGATATGAAAGTCACCGTTTCGAATGCTATTGACGACATCTTTATGTAAGGATAGATGCTTTAGATTAGATTTGGGTAAAATAACACCTTGGTTTCCTGTAAAACCTTGATGTTCACATACATGATAGAAACCTTCAATCTTTTCGTTTAATCCGCCAACAGCTTGTACTCGACCAAACTGATCAATAGCGCCCGTAACCGCAACTTGTTGATTAATTGGGGTATCGGATAACGCACTCACTAGCGAACAAAATTCTGCTAACGATGCGCTGTCGCCATCAACTTCACAATATGATTGCTCAAAAACTATAGAAGCGGAATAAGGGAGAGGTTCATCCAGATCAAGCGCCGTATTAACTAAAGCCTGCATTATCAGCATGCCTTTAGCGTGTAAATTACCACCAAGCTCTACTTTTCTTTCCACGTCAGAGACATCTCCATCTCCAAAATGGATTACGCATGAAATACGCGCCGGTTCACCATAAGAGACAGGATGACCGGGTATATCAACGACGGTTAGTCCGTTTACTTGGCCTACGTGTTCACCTTTTGTTTCAATGTTCACTTGGCCTTCAAGAATATCGTCTAAAGCGCGTTTGGGAAGGTAGGATTCTCGATAGAACTTATCATCAATAGCTTTATCCAGATCTAACTCTGACATAGTACGGTCTGCTGAGTGGATAGCAGCCTCACTTAACAGCGCGTTATGCCATTGAAGACACAAAGGAATAGCATGCTGATCTTCGCACTCTCGTGTTCCCGCTGTTAATAAGCGACGTATCCCTGAGTCGTCCAGCAACGGTATTCCAAAGCTGTCAATTAGACCCTTAACATAGCCCAAATAGGAGGGTAGTGATTCTTTTGTTAGTTTAAACTCTAATTCAACTTCGCTAAACATACAAAAACCAGATTGTATATCCGCATCAAAATAATCGAGGTCGCTCATCTGTTCTCTATCGCCAATAACAATCAACTTTACGTCTACCTGATGAGCAGGAGGGTCCATTGCAATATGTTTTGGGTCGACGCTGACAGGCGATACAAACTCACCTAATAATGCCGATTTTAAAACCATCCATGAAGATGGATTCGCCATTATCAAGTTTGCCGAGACAACGAGATAACCACCATCAGCTTTCGTCAATAGCCCTTGGGAAAGAGAATCAACTTGTCCATTTTTTGCTTTGTATTCCCCTAATATTGCGCGTATCTCTAAGGTCTCTGCTTTTACAACGACACGTTCATCAGGAACCAAGTGTTCGTCGCGTATAGCGTTTAAAATAGCATTTCGATAGATCGCATTATCTGGTGAATTAATTAGCAGTACTTTGGTCCAATTGCGCAACTTTTCGAATCGAAGCATTGCGGCTCTTAACCTAGGTTGGAGGTCAAAAAAGGATAGAGGAGAGTAAGATGAAAATTCATGGATGATATTTTCATACTCATCAAACTGTGGTGTGACGGAACGCCAATCTTCTTGATTCATTTCGACTTAGTATGATTAAAAGGGCGTTGATTATATATAAAAAGCAGGGCGCCTTATAGTTATAATGTGAGTTAACAGTTTTTAAGGTCAAAACAACAACAAAGCTTGTTTAAATGGTCCTTTTTGAGTTACGCTGTAACCATAAAAGGGTTAGGGAAATAGTCATGAAATACCAACAACTTGAAAATCTTGAATGCGGCTGGAAATGGCAATATTTGAGTAATAAATGGAAAGATGGTACGCAAATCACAAAGCATGTTGACAGCAGCGAAGTCGAGCGAGCGATTCAAATGTTGAGAGATATTGAACATGAACCTATTCTTGTCTTGGATTGGATTGATAATCACATGTCGCTTGAGCTAGACAACAGATTAAAACAAGCTATCAGGGCGAAACGAAAAAGACATTTTAATGCTGAGCAAATACATACTAAAAAGAAGTCTATCGACCTAGACTTTCGAGTATGGGAAAAGCTGTCTAATAGGGCAAATGAATTGGGATGTACCTTATCTGACGCTATTGAATATCTGTTAAGTGAAGCATCACGAACAGAAAAAGCCAGTAGAACAGTAAGCAGTTTAAAAGAAGATCTGAGCAAATTGCTTGGTGATTAACTAAGGGGATAGTTATGTTGTATGTTGTTTTAGTTGGAGCTTTGCTTGTTTTTTGGTTAGTCGCAATTGACAGACCGAAACTTAAAATGGAATTTAAAGACGGTGAGCTTATCAGCCACAAAGGCGAATTACCGCACGGGTTTGGTCATAGCTGCAAAGAAATAGCACATAAAAGTCCATTCAACGGCACGATTAAGGTTTACATGACACGCTCCGGCGCCAAGTTAACCTTTTCGAAAGGTATCTCGAATAAAATTCAACAGCGGATACGCAATGTTTTTCCGCATCAAGGCTTCAAGTCACATGGTAAAAAGAAAGCGTAATAATAGATTCTGATAGAAATAACCACCGTTTCTTGCAGAAAGTAAGAAACGGCGCGATATTACGATGATGCATTCATTATTTTAGCCACCACTTTGCTTAGCTCATCAATTACTTTGCCTGCAATGATCGCCTGTAAAACCGTATCTACTCAGAACTAACGAACGACGATATGAGCATTTCGTAGGGGCGTTTGTTACCAAAAAGAGGCGTTCTAAACTTAAGGTTTGAAAGGTGGTCCTTGAATTTAAGCTTGTTGTGTTGATCAAGGTATTAGGCCCTTAAAGCCCGACTGAAAAAGTCCAGTATCTGTTCATTGTACGCATCTATTATTGAAGTCTTAATACCCGATAACTAAGCTTTTAATACATATAACGCAGAATAATTAAACGAATTAAACTGACTCATCTTTACAATGATTAGATTTCAAGCGAAACTCTCGCTAAGTCATATCAAGACCAGTAGAACAGTGATGGATAAATCATATAAGGGATGTTAGCTAAAATGGATCAATTGCAATTAGAGACTCGAGCATTAAAAGTAAGAGAGCTAAACTTTTCTCGGAAGTTGTTCATTACTGCATTGGTTCTTTGTATCATAATTGAGAGTTTGGCCTTCCAGTTGTTACCCCCCTTAGATAGATTGAAGCCTTTGTATTATAGCTTTATTTTTGAGTTTATTGGCTTGTTGTCACTTCTATTCATCTTCCTAATAGTACAATTTGCGCCTCTATTAAACTTTCGTGCCCATGCCTTGTTAAGTGTAGGACTGTTTTTATGGATTTTAGCCAGCGTTGTTGATGTTGGTGATGAGTTTTTCTATCAACCATTGTGGCTGTCGTTATGGGGTGAAGACGTGTTGAGAACCATCGGTATGGTGGTCTATACAATGGGAATAATGATAGCCATTAAGACGGTTTCCGTGAGTTACAATCAAATAAAGAAACTTTCTATGATTGATGAATTAACTCAGTTACCGAATCGAAGATATTTTAAGCAGATGTTAAGCAACCATGAGAACCAATCTTTCTTGATTTTACTCATAGATGTAGACCATTTTAAAAAGATTAATGATTTGTTCGGCCATGACGAAGGTGATCTGATTTTACAAAGTTTGGGAAATTCACTATCTGGAATTATGACTAATAATGTTACGGCGAGTCGAATAGGTGGTGAAGAGTTTGCCATATTTATCGACAGTAGTGGTCGCCAAAACGCAATCGATGTTGCAAATATAATCATGAGAGAAGCGGATAAGATCAGCTCTGAACATAAGAAGACTTTCACCGTTAGCATTGGCATAACGTTGAAATCCCCCAATGAGCCTAGCCGAGAGGCAATTAAAAGAGCAGATGCTGCGCTTTATAATGCAAAAGCAAAAGGGCGTAATCGTTTTGAGTGGTCGTCGTAACGGTCAAAAGAAACAGTACCTAACAAGCCTGAGTATTACGCTTGTTAGATACTGTTTTAATGAGTTTTAGCCATTATCGAGGGGCTTACTTGCATAGACCCCGTGACCATCTTTATTAAGATCGAAAGAGATGTCACTTTTTAGATCTGCACATGAATATAAAGACGAGTTTTCAGTTTCCGCGACGAGGCTACAGTTGTCTTTTATACCGTTTGTATCATCAGCATCAAACTCGAATGTAGCCGTAACGATCTTCGACTCTGTATTGTGTAGCGCTTCAATATTTACCGCAGATTTTGGAAGGTAATTGGGTAACCAGCCTTGCTTAAAAAACTCAGACTTTTCGATATCCATATAGTTTTTAAAGACTGTCGCAACCGTTTCATCCGATGATGCAGCCCAGCTGTGAGCCGAAAATAGTAGGATCATAGGTATTGCTAATAACAATTTAGTTTTCATCTTTGTTTCTCCATTTATGGCAGATTTATTCAATACTGCCGGTTATTTAAAAGCGTTCGAACAGGAGAAAGTTTAAGTGACTTTGTAACCAAATATGTCACTTACTAGTCAATCATAAGTTAACGTTTCATCATTTAATTCAATATAATCAACGTATTAAATGACAGGTTTTGAGATACTGCTTCCGTAAATCGTTAGAAATATCAGAGCAACGTAAAATGAACATTTAATGAATTGACAGAATATGGTCAATTAAACACATTCAACAATGCTGTTATATTTTCTAAGCTTGATTTTTTCTGCTAGATACCTGGCATGTAGAGGAAAAACAAGTCGACAAGCGTAGCACGTTAGCTACGCTCGCTTGCTCCTTAGTTGAAAGATACAATTCGATCGAATGGAGGGTATAATCTAATATAGTCTTTAACTTTGAATGTTCGGACTAATTTATCTTCCGTATCATATTCTTCATATGTTATCTGGTCGAAGTCACTGTCCTTTGTTTGCTTTCTTACAAAATCTATTTTCTTATATGTATGTTTAGGATTTAGCTCCAAAGCTCTTTTATATATATCATTCATAATTCACCTTTGACGTTGGTATTCTTGCAACTAATATTTTATTAATAATTTGTTGTTGCCATTTAATCTTCGTACCTATCTTGTTTTTTGTAAAGGTGAATTAATGCAGAACGAAGACGATGAGACTGAGCAGGACGAACGAGGAAGAAATAAAGCAGAGAAGGGCAATCAAGGAAGCAGGCGAAGCATCTTTGATGTCCTTCTATTTACCGCTTCCATATGAATAAAATGTGGTCAATTCGAGTTGAGCTTATTGTTACCCCCAAATAATTCCGGAATTTCTCACACCTCATAAAAACGCAACAATCGCGCAGAAGTAACAGAGGACACGTAGCGATAAAATTCACCTGATTAAATTTATCGGTTATCAGTCAGTGCTAACGACGGGTGTAATGACCGCTAAAGCTCAGAGCGTATTATGGTGTCATATGTATAATGGCGCATATAAATCAGTATTTTATGAATCTTTCATATTTGAAGGGTTTATAAGTGAAGTACAACGAAATGACTAAAAACTTTTATTTTAGGTATCATCTTTGCAATTTAACAGTAGAAAGCACCGCAGCATTATGTTTTAAAAGTGTGAGAACGGTCGCTAATTGGGACAAAAGGTTTCCGATACCACCGGAATGCAAAAGACTAATGCGAATGACAAAGGGTAGGGAACTTAATAGTCATTCAACTTGGGAAGGATTTGAAATGAGGGGAAACAAACTCAAAATTCCAACTGGTAGGCTGGTATCGCCAGCCGAAATTTTAACAGCAGTGGCGTTGCTTGAAATACAAGCTCCAACTGAAAGAACAACCCTGACGAAGTTGTCACAATATTCTAGAGCGATAATGAAAACAAGGTAAAATGCGAGCCTCTAAAAATAGACTAGAGGCTTTCTTAACTTTGTGACTTGTATATGGAATGCTGAAACTCAATAACGTCTACTTAAGTGAGATAACACATAGTTTTTACGTCACAAGATTGCGATTTAGAGTTAGTTAATGATAATCGATTCCATCATTTGTTTTCCTTTAGGCAACCAATCTTGAGATTTCTCAACCGTGGTATTAAAAGATACAAGTAAGAAACGCTCATCTACCGATGTTGCATAAATTATATTATGAATCTGTGTATCCACGGCTGGAGTAATTACCTCAATTACGATGAATGGATAACCATTTTGCTGGATTATTTCATCGCGCAACCATTCCGCAGATGGATAAAGGTTATGAAACATCTTTGAAACTTGCTTGTGTGCTTTGATAAGATCCTCTTTTGACATTTTATTATTCGTATGCTTAAACGCCAAGGTTACCTGTGTTGTCTCATCCGTTAATACATCAGCCGGTCTACCTGAATTCGGGTATTTTATTTCTAACAGTTCTTGAGACATAGGAATAAAGTCTTTAGGAGCAGAAATTGTCACCTTATCATTCAATACCTTTAGAGGTACAAGTTCACTTGCTTGTACTGTAAAGCTCAAGATAACCCCTATTAAAATCAGCGTATTTTTCACAATATGTTTCATCAAAGCTCCTATTAAATATAAAGTATAAACCTATGAAATACATATCATTTTACTGTTCGGTCAGCAAACTTTTTTTTGTGAAATACAAGAGAAATGAGATCTAAAATATATAATATGGAGCGAATAGAGCAGACTTTCAGTTTATTAATAGATCCCATTACGGAGAAATGGAAAAAATATGTTTAATAACTTAGCATTCTGAAAATGAAGTGCCTCTGTAGAATTTACCCCCGTAATACAGAACGGGGGTTTGGCTCCGTTCTTCCGCGCTTCTCCTCCTCAGTCTCGTCGTCGTTTGTCGTCACAAATATTAAAGATAACAAATCAAACCTTTCAAGAAAGGGACAACAGAACAAAACACTGAAAATCATCTGCTCAGGTCGAGCGTATTTGAAGCTTTATCCCGTTTGATCCTTTTAAGAAACAGAATGTACATCATTGATAACGGTTAGATGATTAGCATGGCTCTATGCAGATGACACGCGGCTTGTACATTGGCCTATTAGGCGTCAACTACTTTGACCGGTCGTATTGCCTCACTAATAAATCAAACTCATTCAATTACTATGTCAACCCCATTAAATCAGACATTTTCTTTTCATAAGGCTCTTCCCTGAGGCTCCATTCTCGAATTCTTCGCTGAAGCGTCCTAATATTTTTATTAGAGTACTCTCCAGGATATTTAGCAGACAACCAACCAATAAGATCTCTAGCTGTTGTCGAAGGGTCAAGCTCTAGCTTTAATTGAATCTCACCCCATGTCTTTTCGAACGGATCTTTTCTTGTTCGATATCGTCTCGGCATACTTCTTTTATCTATCGGTTTATTATAGTTAAAATAGCTGAATTCATTTTCATGTTCCACCGGAAATGTTTCGATATTTCCGTCTACAATATTTTATCAACGTTATTCTTATGCTTTGACCATGCGTGTTTTATCAGCTCAGATTGTAGCCGCTTTAACTTATCCATTAAGAATACTGGATCAAGTTCAGAGTATGTTTTTTCAAGCCATAATTTAACCGTATGCTCTATATCATCCCTATTAAGCAAACGCTGACAAGGTGTTTGAGCAATATAATATTGTTTGGAAATTCGTCCATTGTGTCTTGATTTTTTGGTTAGCTTCATTGATGGCTGGAAAAAATTAATATATTTTCTTAACACAGCATAAAAATTAGCTAATGCTTCCCACGCGTAAACACCTTCGTAACGATCATAGCCAACTAAGCGTCTCACAACAGAACCATTTTTTTCTTCGACAAAAGCTTGGTCATTCTTTTTGTGAGTTCTAGAGCGAGTGAAGGTGATAGAGTATTTTTCACAGTAATCTAATAAATCATAATTAATAAACTCACTCCCACCATCTGTGTCTAAGCCTAGCAATTCATAAGGAATTAATTGTCTAGCTACGTTAATTCCATTAATCACATTTGATGCACTCTTTCTGATTAATGGCATGCATTCTAACCAACCTGTTGTCACATCAATCATTGTTAATGTATTTAAAAAACTCCCATTAGTATCGCCGCCACAATGAGCGACAAGATCTATCTCAAAAAAGCCCGGTGTTTGTTCATTCCAATCAGCAAATGTTCGTACTTGTATCTGACTTTTTATCAATGAGCCGGCTTTTGTGTGACTGACACCTGATGATATTCGCTGTCGTTCACAAAATAGTAATCTGTCTACTGTAGCTGCGCTTACATGAAGTAGTTTACCTCTTAGTTCATCGGTAATTCGTAGGTGACCATGACGCTCCATTGAGTTAATCAAGGTAGGTAAGAATGGTACTAATCGTTTAGAACATATTTGATTGGCAGTATTCCAAATCTTAATCAAAACAAATCGGAACTGTTCATCATAAACTTGTGCCCCTGGTCGCTTCTTGGGGAGAACGGTGCTGTTATTGCTGTGTTCTTTTTTAAGTAATTGAATAGCGTACTTTCTATCGTATCCAGTTGCTGCTACAAACCCGTCTAGTATGCGTGATTTGTCATTCTTGTTCGCATCAAGATAGCGATTTCTAATACCTTCTAACATTTCTCGCCTAGCTCTAAGACTCATTATATTAGCCATAAATACCATCGCATGATTAATTAAGTGTGATTTTTAATGAGTCAACAGTAGCAAATTAGTAAGATAATTAGTGAGTCAATGCGGCCGGCCAAGCTAATTGTCGCCTAATATTGGCCATTGAAAAGAATTCTAGCAGTCAGGTAGGGGAGGTTTGTGTGCGGTACGTTATTCGAAATGACAAACCTTTGCACGAGTTTGTCATTTCGCTCTTGTTCACGATGTGAATGCATTCTGTACAAATCACAGTGTTTTATAACTACAGCATAGAGTAACTATTGAGAGTCTAAAGAATTTCTAGATGCGCTTACTCTTTTTGCTTTGGTCCCAAACAATCCGGAAGTCTCGAAATGATGGTCTTGTGATTTTTACGATGACATTATTTTTGTCTTTGTCATCGCTTTTGTATGAGGAAATGATATCTTCAAATTTCAATTTCGACTTACAACCAATATAGATTTCTTTAAGTACCATATCATTTCCAAACTTTTTAAATCGATAGCCATCGCCGTTCTTAGGATGGCCGGAATGCTTAATAATCAATCTCAGTTCCTGCTCATAATCCCAGTGTTTAAATTTAGTAGTAAGTAATTTTTCATTGCAATCTGGCTGATCTAAAGTCTTTTTTTCAAGACGCTCTGGAACATAATCGACTGGCTTCAATATTTCTTCAGAGATTTCGAACCCTAGGCACAAACCTTTGTGGTTGTCCGCATAATGAGCCCATTGAACAGGATTATATTTGTCTTCACTAAAACAGAGTAATCCCTTTGTTTGAGTGATTTCAGATTTTTTACATTCTACAGCTTCGCGAATGTCCTTATCTCTTAGCTCGATTCCTAATAATTCAAATGGGTCATTAACACTTAAGAATGAAGATATTTTCAATCGTTTTTGTTTTAAATTTTCAATCCCATATTTTTCTGAAGTAAAATAATAAACAATCATTGTTACATTGAACTCCTAATGTTTTTAGATAAAGAATTTTGGTCTTTGTTTATCACGCATAAGTAATTCATATTAACAAGTTATGTCATTGTATGAAAAGGAAATTATAGGAGAAAAGTTGTCTGGAAAACTACAAAATTATCATTAGTAATGTAGATTAACCTTTGAGAATAAAGATAACGAAGAGCGTTTAATCAAAGAAGGATTGAGCTATAACAAATAAATTTATAGCAAAGAAATATTTGGTCCATTTCGGTTTTGAGGCTGTGTATTTGCTACTTTCTTTTTTTGAGCTATCACATGTCACCAATTCATCTTTGCGAAGCTCAAGCAAGCAATCATCGATAAGCTAATTTTTGTATCTATTTGTTGATCAGGTAACGGAATAAAGCTAATGACACGTGCCGTGAGTCTAAGGCTCTTCAAACCATCGATACCAATAAAGTTATTAGGTGAAAATGCTGATCGTAACGAGAACCCAGAAGTAAAAGCGATGTGGGAAAAGATCGCAAAAAAGTGGAATCCCCAAGGACTACAACACATAGCGATGAATTTGACAGTGCTAACGACGGGATTTATGACCGCTAAAGCTCAATTGGCTGA
>LLEJ01000147.1_pt1 | contig 10936 bp, 10 predicted proteins | sample 595831 | NCBI WGS metagenome assembly LLEJ01 (sample SAMN02919310, study PRJNA255460) | bioreactor metagenome | biome: chemostat; feature: culture 2011_10.1; material: sediment; isolation source: day101 10degC chemostat 2011 inoculated with Wadden Sea sediment taken from... | place: Germany: Bremen... | reverse complement strand
AAAGACAGGGTATGTGTTTAGCAACTATGCTGAATGGAAGTATGCATGAGCCGTATACGAGGTCCGTACGTACGGTTCTGTGAGAGGGATGAGGCGGTGACGCCTCACCCTACTCGATATGCCTGAAATAGTTGTTGCTCGCTATAACTCTTTACTGGAAGGAGCACAGCCAACGTAGCGCATTAATACATAAATACTTTCTTCATGCAGGGCCACTTTTCTAAAAAGGTCTGCAAAAATACCGTCGCCACCAAAACAAGTTTGGATGTAATGGTTAATATCCTCGTTTACATAACCTTCAACGTACATGGTACGTACCCACTGGTACTCTACTGCACTTAAGTTTCCTATTGTGTCATCACTTAATGTAATTAGAGATCGGTCATCTATCAATTGAAGGCCTACCGTTATTTATTGTGGATGTTTGAGTTATATACGATGAGTTGAGGATTAGAACAGAAAAGCGTTAAAGAAAAATGACAATGGACAAAATGAAAAGCCGCCGACCTAAGATATTAGGGTGGCGGCTCTTTTGAAGGCTATTTTTATGGGTGCAATGATTATCTCAGCATTTTTACATGCATTTCCATCTCTTCACCAATCTCTTTGCGCATGTTCATTAGTCTTATCGCAGAGTCACGCAGCTTGATGTCTTCTTCTTCTTTAGGTATCCACTCGGGTATTTTAGTCGGCTTACCATTCGCATCTACCGCCACCATGATGACAATACAGTGTGTCGTGAGCGTTTTATTCAGCTCCTTAGGATCGCTTGCTTGAACATCTAGCGCGATATGCATAGAGCTACTGCCGGTATAGATAACCTTGGCACTCACCTCAACCAAGTTTCCTACATGGATGGGAGCGACGAATCGGATGCCGCCAGCATAGGCGGTGATACAATATTTTCCGCTCCAGCCAGCTGAACAGGCGTATGCGGCCAAATCGATCCACTTCATAACGGCACCACCGTGCACTTTACCACCGAAATTTACATCACCGGGTTCGGCTAGAAATCGGAGCGTTATGTCTCTTTGTTGTTCGGCCATTCTCATTCCCTTTTTATTTTTGGCTGCCCGCTAAGTATCATGCAAAAAACGGAGACTTAAAAGGGGAATTCGACATGAACAAGAAATAGCTCGAATCGCCGGCAGTGAAAGTTGGTAACGGCTTGCAGCATCGCTTACAGTTCGAGTTTCTTTACCGCTTCCCTAGATTCACTGATCAGGGTTTCTGCCATCTCCCCTCTCTTTTGGATAAGCGCCATAAATATGAGGTCTATAACCGTATTTTGTGCCTCTCGGGACGAGATAGATGAGCTTCTCCAGCGACTTTCATCTGCGACACAATCGAGGCAATAGTCGGCAATTTTCCTTAGCTCAGCGCCAAGTACGGAGGTTAAAGCTACGATAGGCACACCGTTACTCTTTGCTGACTGAACGGCGACGGAAACGTCCTTTTTATTGCCAGAAAATGAGATGACAAATTGAACATCTTTAGGGGATAGGGTTTGAGCCACAGAGACTTGAACGTGTGTGTCGAGTTCTGAGATCGTATTGATACCAATTTTTAATAGTTTATAACTAAAGTCTTTTGCTACTAAAGCCGAGCCACCAATACCGACCAATTGAACCCTCTGTGCGTTATCAATTAATTCGACAATGCTATCAAATACGTCGTAATTAATGGATTCCGTTGTTTCTCGAATGGCCTTAATTTTTCTTCTAATAATTTATGTGCAATATCAGGAATGGAATCTTCGATGCTAATTTCGTTGTGCAAGTTGTGAGATTCGTTTGTTGCCCGCTTTCTTCCCAGCTCTTGGCTCAATGCTAATTTAAGTGCGGGAAAGCCTTTGAATCCTACTTTTTGCGCGAATTTAATGACGGTAGATTGACTCACGTTCGCTTGTTGGGCCATTTCTTGCGAGGACATTTTTAGTGCTTCTGAAGGTGTATCTAATATTATCTGAGCAATTCGGCGACTACTTGCCGATAAGTTATTCTTTAGATTCGTTATTTTTGTCAACAATGCCATGTTTTATCACTCAGATTAAATTTTGTAGCCATTCATAAAATCATATCAGATTGCGTTAATTCAGGCATAGAAGAATAAATTATTCCTAAAAGGAATTATTTATTGCGACACACGTCCAAGATTTGGAATTAAATATTCCATACACTCTGTGCATTACACGGTAAATTGAAGGGATGTTTTGTGGATCTAGGCCAATTAGTGACAGAAAGTAAAAACGATTTGAGTAAAAATATTGACACACTGGCAACGAAAGAGATGTTGAAGGTGATCAACACTGAAGATAAGAAGGTCGCGGAAGCGATCGAACTCATCCTCTCGGAAATCGCCGAGTCGGTCGATTTTATCGCCAATGCCTTTCAAAACAACGGCAGGCTTATTTATATTGGTGCGGGTACTTCTGGGCGACTCGGTATTCTTGATGCAAGTGAATGCCCTCCAACGTATGGCACTGACCCTGAGCAGGTTATAGGGTTGATCGCGGGTGGCCATCGGGCCATCTTACAAGCGGTAGAGAATGCGGAAGACGACAAGCAAGCGGGGCGCAATGACCTAAAGAAAATTCATCTATCAAACAAGGATGTTGTTGTGGGTATTGCGGCGAGTGGCCGTACACCTTATGTCATTTCAGCGATGGAATATGCGCGGGACTTAGGGGCAAAGGTCATCAGTCTTACCTGTAACCCAAAATCAGAAATGAATGCGATAGCCGATGTTTGCCTTACGCCAGTTGTCGGCCCTGAGGTCATTACCGGTTCATCTAGAATGAAAGCCGGTACGGCTCAAAAGCTTGTTCTAAATATGCTCACAACAGGGAGCATGATTCGTACGGGAAAAGTTTATGGCCATCTTATGGTCGATGTGGCGGCTACCAATGCGAAGTTAGTCGAACGCCAAAAGAATATTGTGATGGAAGCAACAGGATGTGACCGACAGACGGCAGAACACGTGTTGGTGCAAAGTGGTGGCGACTGTAAAACGGCCGTCGTGATGGTGCTTACCGAGACAGATTTTAGCCGCGCAGATGAATTACTTCGAAAAAATAATGGATTTATTAGAGCGGCGATCAATCGTTAAATCTTTTGAGTAAATAGCCGAAATAAACGTCATTACAACAGGGAATGAATAATGGTTAAGATAAATAATACGATGATTGAAACGATCATTAGACTTGTCGGTGGAGAACGAAATATACAGCAATGTGGTAACTGTATGACCCGTCTTCGTCTGGTGTTGAACAACGATGAGTTGGTTAACGACAGTGAACTAAAACGCGTGCCTGGCGTACTAGGTATTGTAGAAAGTGATGATCAGTTACAGATTGTCTTGGGGCCAGGAAAGGCACAAACCGCGGCGGAAATGCTGAATGCTATGATGGCTGAACGTGGTAACTCTGTTGATGAGTTAGTGACACCTGAAGGTCTTGTACTTGATATCTCAGATGTTGCCTCTGATCAGAAAAAGCAGGTGAAAGCCAAACATACCAGCGGCGTGCATAAATTTTTATCAAAATTTGCCACAATCTTTACGCCATTAATTCCCGGTTTCATCGCCGCGGGTTTGTTATTAGGCTTCGCAACACTGTTTGAACAACTCTTCATTAAAGCAGCCGAAACCCCAAGTGAAGACTTAATCTATCTGATCGGTTACATGAAGGTGTTTAGTAAAGGTCTATTCAGCTTCCTGAGCATATTAATTGGATACAATGCACAGAAAGCATTTGGTGGGTCTGGTGTCAATGGGGCCATTATCGCGGCCTTGTTTGTATTGGGTTACGACCCTGAGGCGACAAAAGGTTTCTATTCAGGTATCGACAGTTTCTTTGGTCATGGTATTGACCCTAGAGGGAACATCATTGGTGTTTTGATTGCCGCCATTGTCGGGGCCAAAGTGGAATGCTTTATTCGTCGATATATGCCAGACGATCTTGATATGATTCTTACCTCGTTCTTTACGTTGTTGGTCATGGGTGCGGTTACTTTCATCATCATCATGCCTATTGGTGGTTATCTTTATAGTGGGATGACCTGGCTGTTTTTGAACCTGAACGGTAACCCGATTGGTAGTGCAATTTTGGCGGGTTTATTCTTGATTTCCGTCATGTTTGGTATCCATCAAGGATTCGTTCCTGTCTATTTTGCGCTGATGGACGTACAAGGGTTCAACTCACTGTTTCCTATTTTGGCGATGGCAGGTGGGGGCCAAGTTGGTGCGGCATTCGCTCTGTATAAAAAAGCCGGTAAGGACTCTCTTTTACGAACACAAATTAAGGGTTCAATCATTCCGGGTATTTTGGGTATTGGTGAACCATTAATTTATGGCGTAACGCTTCCTAGAGTGAAGCCTTTCATAACGGCATGTATTGGTGGTGCAGCAGGGGGTTTTTATATCGGTTTGATCTCCTATTTCGGTCTTCCTGTGGGTCTAAATACGGTATTCGGACCATCGGGTATCGTTGCTCTGCCGCTTATGACATCCAATAGTGGTATCTTTATTGCGATGGCCGTTTATGGTTCTGGACTGTGTGTTTCATATGCGGCTGGCTTTGCGGCGACTTACCTGTGGGGTACAAAGGACGTCGATTTAAGTTAATCTGAGTTCAGGAGTACTTAAAGAACTGGGCAATATAATAAACAGTTTAAAAGGGCACATCGACGACGATGTGCCCTTTTGTTTTTACTGAGTTATCAATTGTTAAGCGAGAACCACAACCTTTGAGACCTCTGGTTTGCTTAAATTCCCTCGAACACTATACAAAAACTCGCTTCTTTATAAGGGATCGATTGTATGAACTGCACTTAGTTGGCACAATCAAATAATCTTTAGTGAATAGCCTTTATCATAAGAACTTTCTATGCGAATTCTTCATACATCCGACTGGCATCTAGGGCAGTCATTTTTTACTAAAAGCAGGAAAAATGAACACCAAGCGTTTATTCAATGGTTGCTTGAGCTTGTTAAAGATCAGCAGGTAAACGCGGTAATCATTGCTGGCGATGTGTTTGATTCTGGCACGCCACCTAGCTATGCCCGAGAGCTATATAACCGCTTCGTTGTGCAGTTGAACTCGCTTGACTGTACCTTGGTCGTATTGGGGGGGAATCATGATTCAGTCTCTATGCTGAATGAGTCTAAGCCTCTTGTTGAATGTCTGAATACCCATGTTATTGCCAATACTTCAGACGATTTAGACAGCCAGATCATCGAACTGTCTTGTTCTGGAGAAATCGGCGCATTGCTATGTGCGGTGCCGTTTGTGCGGGCAAGGGATGTCATGCAAAGCGTTGCGGGATCGTCTGGCAATGAGAAACAAAAACAGTTAGGAGAGGCGATAAAGGATCATTACTTGTCCCTTTATCAGAGAGCCGTGCAGCGCCGCAAAGAGAGGGATATACAGGTTCCAATTATCACGACAGGTCATCTAACTGCAATGGGTGTCACCAAAACTGATTCGGAGCGAGATATCTATATCGGCACACTCGATGCCTTTGCCGCCGATGGTTTTCCACCGGCCGACTATATCGCCCTCGGTCATATCCATCGCCCGCAAATAGTGGCGAAATCTGAACATATTCGTTATTGCGGTTCACCTATTCCTTTAAGTTTTGATGAACTTAAATCCACCAAACAGGTGGTGATCGTTGAATTTGAAAAAGAAAAGCGCTCAGACATAAAAATTATTGAAATCCCCATTTTTCAACGAATGGAAATGATAAAGGGTGATCTAACCTATATAGAAAAACAGCTCGAATCGTATCGTGATGTTACCGATGAGCAGCCTGTTTGGCTTGCCGTTGAGGTCGAAGTACAGGATTTCCTCTCCGACTTACAACAAAGAGTTCAGGCATTAACAGAAGACCTTAATGTTGAGGTGCTGCAACTACGTCGAGCCAGAGGACAGCAAACACAAAGCCTGCAACAGGAGCAGCTTGAAACTCTTGCCGAACTTACCCCTTTCGATGTGTTTGAAAAGCGAGTCGAACACGAAACGCTAGATAGCGAAAATGAATCTCAAAGGTTGGCAAGAATAAAAACGCGTTTTCACCAAATCGTTGAAGAAGTTGAAAACGGGGAGCAGAGCGAATGAAAATTTTAAGCCTACGTTTTCAGAACCTCAATTCACTAAAGGGAGAGTGGAAAATCGATTTCACTCAACCGCCTTTCTCGGAATACGGCCTGTTTGCCATTACCGGTCCTACGGGGGCAGGGAAAACGACGATACTGGACGCTATTTGTGTTGGCCTGTATCAAGAAACGTCGCGATTAGGGCCTATCACCCCCGCGAATAATGAATTAATGACGCGTGGCACTACGGAATGCCTTTCAGAAGTTGAATTTGAAGTGAAGGGCAAGGCTTACAGAGCATTTTGGGGGATGAAGCGAGCCAGAGGAAAAGTGGATGGTAAGCTCCAGCCAGCTACGGTTGAATTGGCTGAGGTCGAGTCAGGTAAAGTACTGGCAAACCAGCTAAAGAAAAAGGGTGAGCTAGTAGAGGCGATTACTGGTCTGGATTTTGGTCGATTTCAAAGTCGATGCTGTTGTCTCAAGGACAATTCGCCGCATTTCTAAACGCGAAAGAGTCAGAGCGTGCGGAGTTATTAGAAGAGTTAACCGGAACAGAGATCTACAGCCAGATCTCTCAAAAGGTACATGAACACTATAGCCAAGCCAAACAAGATTTAGCAGAGTTAGAAGCTCAGGCAAAAGGTGTTCATCTTCTCAATGAAGAAGAGAAACAATTGTTAACGGCAGAGCTCAATGCGTTAAGCGACAAGCAGACGGAACAAGTAAACAACTTTCCGGCCTTGAGGCCAACGTAAATTGGTACATTAATGTCGAGAAATACAGCGCTGAGAAAGCGGAGGCGCAATCCCAATTAGACGTTGTTAAACAACAATTAGAACACGCCAAACCCGATTTCGATAGATTGGCGGCGTGCGAACCCGCAGAGAAAATTCGTTCCCCATATATGCTTTTAAAAGAAGCGAATACTCACTTACAGCTTATTGAAGAACGCCTTGCGGATAAGCATCAAGCGATTCAGACGTTAGACAGTCGAACGAAAGAACTCGAACTTATCTCAGTGAGTGCATCAGAAAAACAAGCGATAGAAAAGCAAGAGAATAACCAGTTAGAAACCTTAATTAACCAACAAATTATACCGCTTGATAATCAGATAAAACTAGAAAATAGCGCGCTTGGGACGATCAAAAAAAGGGTGACTGAACAGGAAGAACAGTACCACGGTTTTCAAGGTATCCAACAAAGAGCACTTGCAGATAAGCAAGAGGTAGCGCAAGCGATAGGCGTTATCACTCAATATCAGACAGACCATAAAGCCGATGCGTCGCTTAACCAGCATATGGGGAAATGGAGTGAGCAACTGAATCAAATTGAGCGGCATTCAGGCAATGTTCAGCTACAAAAAAGCCATATTGAACAGTTAGGACAGCAGATAACGATTCTAATTGACCAAGATAAAACTAAACAACAAAGGCTATCTGAAAGTCGTGCTGAATTGGAACAAAAAAAACAGCGAGTGACAAAAACGGATGCCGAAAAACAGGCATTGCAGACGACGTCTACACTTGTTGATACGCTGCCTCAGATAGAGATGCAACTGAGCGCTCTCAATCAAAAAATCGCAATAGTACAAACATTGCATGGCTATCAAACCCAATGGGTGGGTCATGAGACAGAAAAACAAGAGAAGTTAAGATCCAAGGTTGATATTGATAACCAGAAAAAAGAGAAAGAGACTCAGCGTGTTCATCTCAGAGAGCAGTATCGCTTACAAGATAGCTTGAAAGAATCACTAGAAGAACAAGTGAAGCAAGAGAAAGCGTTACTAGAACAAGAGCAGGTATTAGCACTCTACCGGAGCCAGCTAAAAGACGATTCCCCATGCCCACTTTGTGGGTCGGAAGACCATCCATTTGCCGATAATATTGACCAACAGTTTGACGTGTCTGCGAAGCAAACAGCGTTAGAAAAAGCAGCCGCAGAACTGATGGTCATTAAGACCAACGGGCTAAATATAAAGGGCGATATTGAATCCTTAGTTCGCCATATTGAGGATGGTGACAAACGGATTAACTGGCTTGAACAAGAGCAGTCAACATTATCACAATTATGGCAAAAAACGGCGGTGACCATTGACTATCCAGAGCCGATACAAAACAGCCAAGCGTTGAACGCCTATGCAATGGAACGAGAAACTCAACGTAATAAACTGTCGGACTTTACTGTGCAATTTCGCCATATTGAAGATCAGTTACAGAAAGCGAAGGAGAGCCTTTCGCTTTCTGAACAAACACACCATCAATTAGAGTCAGCGGCAAGATTACAACAACAGCAAGTCGAGCATGAACAGAAAAGCATAGATGAAGCGGTACAGCATTTACACAAACTAGAATCTGAAGCGACAAAACAACAGAGTGACCTGCTGAACAATATCTCGGATTGTGGCTATGTTATCCAACATGAGACGAACTTAGTCTCTTGGTTGGCGTTAAAACAGCAAGATCTGGCTAAATGGCAAGCCAATGAGCTGAAGTTCAATGAGAGACAGAAAGAACATGCGGCGCTTCAATCCAACTTGGAGGCTCATCAACATCGATTGTCTGAGATAGAGATAAGCCTAGGAATTGAGAATAAGAAATTAAGCGATCAAGAAAAAATATTGGTTGATCTGGTTGATAGGCGAATTGAGTTGTTCGGCGAGAGAGTCGTGGAGCAAGAAAGACAACGTAGTCTGCATGCGTTTGCTCAGGCGGAACAAGCGCTGGCAAACGCGCAGAAACACTTCCAACAAGCCCAACAAGAACAAAAGGCGGTAGAAGGGGAACTGAAGATCCTGAACGCCAACCTGAAAGCGGCAAAAGAAAAATGTGATGAACAACAGACTCAGTGGAATGGGTTGCTAGAACTCAGTCAGTTCTCCTCAACACAGGCGTTTGAGCTCGCGTTATTGGACCACGAAGAACGACATCGCCTAACGGATATGAAACAAAAATGTGTGATGGCATTGGAAAGAGCACAAGCCATATCTGATTCCGCCATCAAACAATATGACGCCTTAATGGCGGATGAGTATTCTGAAGAGTATCAAAAGGCGGACAGAAGCAGCATAGAGCAGAGCTTAAGTGAGCTCAAAGCGATCATAGGACAAGCGACGAAAAGGGAAGGTGAGTTGGCGAACGAGATTCAATCGGATCAGCGTCGTCGCAAAGAGCAGCAGAACCTGTTCGATCAAATTGAGCAGTACAGAGCGGCCTATGACGATATTCAGTACTTGCATTCGCTGATTGGCTCTAGCAGTGGCGATAAATTTCGTAAGTTTGCACAAGGACTGACCTTAGATAACTTGATTCACTTGGCCAACCGTCAGCTGTCTCGATTACATGGTCGCTACCAATTACAGCGTAGCCATGGAGAAGGATTAGAGCTCTCGGTAATGGATACTTGGCAGGGGGATGTAGTACGCGACACCAAAACATTATCGGGAGGCGAAAGCTTTTTAGTCAGTCTTGCTTTGGCACTGGGCTTATCGGATTTAGTGAGCCATAAAACCAGTATCGATTCGCTGTTCCTCGATGAAGGGTTTGGTACCTTAGATGCAGAAACGCTCGATTTAGCACTGGATGCATTAGACAGTTTGAATGCCTCTGGGAAGATGATTGGAGTGATAAGCCATATTGAAGCGATGAAAGAGCGTATTCCAGTTCAGCTTAAAGTAAGCAAGAAAAGTGGCTTGGGAATCAGCGAGTTGGAGTCGACTTATCGGGTCTAAATGATGGGTTCATAGACAAGCGTCATGAACCTTTCGAATATCTGTATCCTGCTTGTTATTTATGGCCGCATTCGCGTAAGCGTTTATAGACAGTATTTCTGCTTACGCCTAACTCGGCTGCCGTTTTCGAAATATTGCAGCTGAGCGATTGATACAGCGTCACTATGTCCTCTGCGGAGGGCTCAGCACTGATCGAATGTGCTTTGTTTTCTATATTAACAATGACAGGCTTAGCATTGTTTGCTTCCGCTTCTATATCCGCGAAAAAATCGTCCGGTAGATGCTCAAAGTCAATGGCTTCGTTGTCTGACATCGCCTGTCCAATCTGTATGACGCTGACCAATTGGCGAATATTTCCGGGCCAACTGTGCTGACAAAAACTCTGCATCGTTCGTTCTGTTATTTGAGCGTGATGTTTGTTTTCTGCGTAATAATCCAAAAGGAAATAGATCAGCTGCTTACGATCGCTTCGATGACGTAGTGCTGGTAGTTCTATATTTAACCCGCTGACTCGGTAGTACAAATCTTTGCGAAAAGTCCCCGCAGCGACCGCCTCTTTAAGGTTACAGTTAGTCGCAGAAATAAGCTTAAAATCAACGGGATAAGATTCAGTACTACCAAGAGGGTTGACTCTGCGCTCTTGTAATACTCGTAATAGACGTGCTTGAACATTCATTGGCATGTCACCAATTTCATCCAAAAATAGTGTCCCTTTGTCAGCTTTACGGATTAACCCGATATACCCCTTTTGGCTTGAACCAGTGAAGGCTCCTTTCTCATAACCAAATAGCTCAGATTCAACCAATTCTTGGGGAATCGCGGCACAGTTTACCGTGATCATGTTTTGTGTGGAACGTTGGCTTGAATGGTGCAGCGCTTTGACAAAAAAACTCTTTACCAACACCGGTTTCACCGTAGATCAAAATAGGAATATCTTTGTTGATAATTCGCTTGCTCTGAGCGACCGCTTTTTCAAATATGGGGTCGCCAAAATTGAGTTCGTCTAGGTGAAATTTGTGTTGCTCTGATACGTGTTTTTTCTGCTCTTTAGGTTGTTTAACGAGGGTTCTAAAATCCAACACCTTCGATTTTGGCTGGGTAGGTTTATCCAAT
>LLEJ01000146.1_pt1 | contig 10942 bp, 8 predicted proteins | sample 595831 | NCBI WGS metagenome assembly LLEJ01 (sample SAMN02919310, study PRJNA255460) | bioreactor metagenome | biome: chemostat; feature: culture 2011_10.1; material: sediment; isolation source: day101 10degC chemostat 2011 inoculated with Wadden Sea sediment taken from... | place: Germany: Bremen ... | reverse complement strand
CCAACTACGATGAAGAGATTCCGCATTTTGAGGGATAGTCCACAACAGTTCGTAGTTGTTTTTGAGCGCTTGATACTCAGGTACAACTTGCTTAAGAATACCATCCTTCGACGCTTTAACTGAAACGTAACCACGTGGTAGGTTCTATACCGTTGGTTGCGTTTGAGATTTGCGAAGAAGTCTCAGATGGCATCAATGCAGTCAACGTTGAGTTACGAAGGCCGTGAGTTTTTATCTCTTCTCGTAGCGTTTCCCAGTCGTAATGAAGGGCTTCATCACAGATCTGATCGATATCTTTTTTTATAGGTATCAATTGGGAGAATGCCTTGCGAATAGCGTGTCTCGTTAAAAGAAGGACAAGGTCCTTGTTCTTTCGCCAACTTAACCGATGCTTTTAATAGGTAGTATTGAATCGCTTCAAAGGTTTTGTGGGTTAGGCTGTTCGCACTGCCGTCGGAATAACGCACACCATTTTTTGCAAGGTAGTAAGCGTAGTTAATCACGCCTACCCCTAAGGTGCGACGATTCATAGTCGATTTGTATGCTGCTGGCAGCGGATAGTCTTGATAGTCGAGCAGAGCGTCTAACGCCCTCACTACAAGCTCGGACAACTCTTCGAAGTCGTCCAATGACTTGATGGCGCCCAAGTTAAATGCAGACAATGTACAGAGTGCTATCTCGCCGCTGTCGTCTTCAACATTGTTAAGTGGTTTGGTTGGCAGCGCAATCTCAAGACAAAGGTTTGACTGGCGTATAGGCGCAACACTTGGATCAAAAGGACTGTGAGTATTACAGTGATCGACGTTTTGAACGTAGATACGACCCGTTGACGCTCTTTCTTGCATAAGCAGTGAGAACAGATCAAGTGCCTTCACTGTCTCGCGCTTAATGTTTTTGTCCGCTTCGTATTGAACATAGAGTTGTTCAAACTTGTCTTGGTCTTCGAAGAACGCGTCGTATAAACCGGGAACATCGGAAGGGGAAAATAAGCTAATGTTGGCGCCTTTAACCAAGCGCGAATACATTGTTTTATTGATTTGTACACCGTAATCCATATGGCGGACACGATTTTCTTCCACACCCCGGTTGTTCTTCAGAACTAATAAAGACTGTACTTCGCCGTGCCATATTGGATAGAACACCGTTGCAGCACCACCACGGACGCCACCTTGAGAACAACATTTCACGGCAGTTTGGAAATATTTGTAGAATGGAATACAACCCGTGTGGAAGGCTTCTCCACCACGAATCTCCGAACCTAAGGCTCGAATTCTACCAGCGTTAATACCAATACCAGCACGCTGAGACACGTAACGTACTATTGAGCTTGACGTCGCGTTGATTGAATTAAGGCTATCGTCACATTCAATAAGAACACAAGAGCTAAATTGACGAGTAGGCGTACGAACACCAGACATAATTGGTGTAGGTAAAGAAATTTTAAAGGTAGAGACGGCGTCGTAGAAACGCTTTACGTAATCGAGTCGTGTATCTCGTGGATACTTGGCGAATAGGCAAGCTGCAACAAGGATATATAGAAACTGAGCACTTTCATATATCTCTTTTGTTACGCGATTTTGCACAAAATACTTACCTTCGAGTTGTTTTACCGCGGCGTATGAGAAGTCCAAATCACGCTTGTGGTCAATAAATTCGTCCATTTGAACGAACTCTTGTTCTGAGTAATCTTCTAGAAGATGTTTGTCGTATTTACCGTTACCAACGAGCTTAGAAACTTGATTGTAAAGAGTGGGTGGCTCGTATTGACCATAAGCTTTTTTGCGCAAGTGAAAGACAGAAAGTCGTGCGGCCAGATATTGATAATCTGGCGTCTCTTCTGAGATAAGGTCAGCAGCCGACTTTATGATGGTTTCGTGAATATCACTAGTGGTAATGCCATCATAGAACTGGATGTGAGATTTGATTTCAACTTGAGAGACGGAAACATTGTCTAGACCCTCTGCGGCCCATGTGATCACGCGATGGATCTTTTCTAGATCAATGGTTTCTTTACGGCCATTACGTTTAGTAACGGTGAGTTGCTGGTTCATTATTGTCGATATCCCTAATAAGACTGACTAAAGCCCTTTTTTTGTAATTTTTGTAAAAGCAATAGGGGCTTGTGTGATCAATACCCCCTAAATGAATAAACACTACATGTAGGGGTGTTGTGTGGAGCGACTTACAAGATAGTGCGTTTTTAAGAAATTTTCAAGATTCAGGTTGTGGGTTAGTTTGTGGATAACTTGGAAAATGTCGGCAATCAGTTAGTAGGCACTTACTGAGCAAATAAGACGAGGATTAGTAGCAATAAAAAGGAAGCTAATTGAATACTGTTTTGAAAAGAAAATAAAAATATTTTCCTTGATCTTTGACGAGTTTTACATTTAAAGATCTTGATTTAATTATTATGCAAAACCCGTCTAATTTGTCGTCAAATTAGTAGACGCTAAGCGGGAAGTTGAGTGTGAACAATATAATTTACATCGACTCGTGGGCCCAAGCGATAAGAATCGAATAATGGGTTGTAATGTAGCCCTGTAATCCCTAGTTCTAACAGGTTGGTTTTGTCTACCATCGTAAGCAACTCTGAAGGTTTGATGAATTTATCATGGTGATGCGTGCCTTGAGGAACAATCTTTAAAATCTTCTCTGCACCTACGATGGCAAACAGGTAAGACTTGAAATTTCGGTTCAGTGTTGAAAAGAATACATGGCCACCTGGCTTAATTAGTTTTTCACACGCACGGATAATAGAAAGTGGGTCAGGCACGTGCTCCAGCATTTCCATGCAAGTGATGACATCATAGCTATCTGGATTTTGGTCTGCGTGTTCCTCTATTGTACTTTGTATGTAGGTTAGGCTGGTTTTTGTCTCCAATGCATGCAACCTCGCGACTTCCAATGGCTCCTTGCCCATATCTAAACCCGTCACTTGTGCGCCCTGCTTAGCCATGCTTTCAGACAAGATTCCGCCCCCACAGCCAACGTCTAATACTCTTTTATCAAATAAACCATTGGCCTTATCTAATACAAAGTTTAACCGTAGCGGGTTGATTTGATGTAACGGCTTAAACTCCCCATCAAGGTCCCACCATCTTGATGCCATATCTTCAAATTTTTTGATCTCTTCTGGATCGACGTTCACTGTTGGTGACATTGTTTATTCTTCATTGACGGTATTCATAACGGATTATAAACAGATATTGCAGCGACTTGAAAGGAACGGCCTCAATAAAACGGTTCGCTAATGCAGGTTTTTGATGAGTGAAGAAGATAGAGTGTTATAACCAGTATGAAATTTATCTCTGCTAGAAGAGGTCTCATTATTAGGCTTAAAATAAGGAGTCGAGTATGAACAAAAGCACCTTCTTTACTGTTATGTTAATGATCACCTCTGGTTCTCATTCATCGCTAACATTTGCTAGCGATCAGGTTTGGTCACATGAAGGGCAGCCAGCGCAATTAATAGAGCTGTTTACATCTGAAGGATGTTCGAGCTGTCCGCCTGCTGACAAATATTTGAGTAAATTCCAACAACATTCTGGTTTATGGACTGAATTTATTCCGCTCGCTTTTCATGTGGATTATTGGAACTATCTTGGCTGGAAAGACGAATTTGCACATCCTTCTTTTACTCAACGACAACGGCTCTATAAGAGCTATGGTGCTTCATCTTCAGTTTATACACCGGGTTTTTTTGTTGATGGCCGAGAATGGAGAGGTTATTTTTCGAGAGACCAATTGCCTTTTAATTCGGCTTCTGTTGCCGGAAAACTCATGGTTACGCGCTCAGGGAATCAATTTGATCTTTCGTATAGCGCAAAAGGTGAATATATCGCGCATCTTGTCTTGCTCGCCATGAATGAAAGCACAGAAATTAAAGCAGGCGAAAACAGAGGTAAAAAATTGGAGCACGATTTTGTTGTTTTAGATAAACAACAATTGCTAGCAGAACAGAACTGGCGCTTTGAATTATCAGCGTGGCCTGAAAAGGCGGACGCAATGGCGGTATGGTTAACGAAACGAGATAGCTTTAAACCGATACAAACGGTAGGTGGCTTGTTGGTTTCATCACAATAAAGCTATTAACTCTGAGATCAGATCAATAAAATAAGTTAGGCGGGAGAAGGTAAACGCATAACACCAATATAAAACCGTATTGAGAAATAACCAGCACGGCTCTGTTACGTCTTTTAGCAAGAAATAGACAATGTCATTTCCTTGTTGTCTATTTTTTGCTACGAGCTTTACATACGTCTTATTTTCTCGACAACAAACACGAATAGCGTATTTTTCTGCTCACAAAATCATCATTATTCAATAAATTAGCACACAGAAACGCGTCTTTCATGGGATTTGCAACTTTTTGATGCCACAACATCATAAAAGGTGATGGAAAGTGGTGCGGATACGATAAGTTTTGTGTTATATTTTGCGACCTTGTACGTATCGAATATACGATCAAAATATAGAGGGAAAATGGCTCTATGAGCGATCTAGCTAAAGAGATCACGCCCATAAACATTGAAGATGAGCTGAGAAGTTCTTACTTAGACTACGCGATGTCTGTCATCGTTGGTCGTGCTCTTCCTGATGTGCGTGATGGCCTAAAACCAGTACACCGCCGCGTTTTATTCGCGATGAATGTGCTTGGTAATGATTGGAACAAAGCATATAAAAAATCTGCCCGTGTTGTGGGTGATGTAATCGGTAAATATCACCCTCACGGTGATAGTGCGGTATACGACACGATAGTTCGTATGGCACAACCGTTTTCTTTACGTTACATGCTGGTCGATGGCCAGGGTAACTTTGGTTCTATTGATGGGGACTCAGCAGCAGCGATGCGTTATACGGAAGTCCGTATGTCGAAGATCGCTCATGAACTTCTTGCTGACCTTGATAAAGAAACAGTAGATTACGTCCCTAACTACGACGGAACAGAATTTATTCCAGCAGTTTTACCGACGAAGGTACCAACATTGTTGGTTAATGGTTCGTCTGGTATTGCGGTTGGTATGGCAACAAATATTCCTCCTCATAACTTGAATGAGGTTATTGCTGGTTGCCTAGCGTTTATCGATAATGAAGAAATCACTATCGAAGAGCTGATGGATTTTATTCCAGGTCCTGACTTTCCAACGGCTGCTTTAATCAGTGGGCGTAAAGGGATTGTCGAAGCTTATAATACCGGACGCGGTAAAGTTTACATGCGTTCAAAAGCGCATATCGAATCTGAAAAGAACGGTAAAGAAACAATCATTGTTACTGAAATACCTTATCAGGTTAATAAGGCGCGCGTAATCGAAAAGATTGCCGAGCTTGTTAAAGATAAAAAGGTAGAAGGTATCAGTGCCCTACGTGATGAGTCTGATAAAGACGGCATGCGTATTGTTATCGAATGTAAGCGTGATGCGGTTGCGGAAGTGGTTCTAAATAACCTCTACTCATTGACACAGCTTCAAACTACGTTCGGTATCAACATGGTCGCGCTAGATAACGGCCAGCCTAAACTATTCAACCTTAAAGAAATGTTGAAGTGTTTTGTTGATCACCGTCGTGAGGTTGTTACACGCCGTACTATCTTCGAACTTCGTAAAGCGCGTGATCGTGCACATATCTTAGAAAGTCTTGCGCTAGCACTAGCGAATATCGATGAAATCATCGAATTGATTCGTAACGCATCGACACCTGCAGAAGCGAAAGCTGGCTTAGTTGCTCGCGGTTGGGACCTTGGTAATGTTGCAGGGATGCTTGAACGAGCTGGTACTGATGCTGCTCGTCCAGAGTGGCTAGAAGACCAGTTTGGCATTCGTGATGGCCAATCTATCTAACAGAACAACAAGCTCAAGCTATCCTAGAGCTTCGTTTACACAGATTGACTGGTTTAGAGCACGAGAAAATTCTTGAAGAGTATAAGCACTTCTTGAAGAAATCGCCGAGTTAATGCTTATTCTTTCTAGCACTGATCGCTTGATGGAAGTGATTCGTGAAGAGCTAGAAATTGTCCGTGACAATTTTGGTGATGAGCGTCGTACGGAAATTATTGCCGCTGTCCATGATATGGATATGGAAGAACTCATTGCACAAGAGATGTTGTGGTTACTTTGTCTCATGCAGGTTACGTTAAGTATCAAATCCTGAATGACTACGAAGCACAGCGTCGAGGTGGTAAGGGTAAGAGCGCGACTAAGATGAAAGACGAAGATTATATCGAACGTCTATTAGTCGCCAATACCCACGACAACATTCTCTGTTTCTCTACGAGAGGCAAGGCGTATCGCTTGAAAGTATTCCAACTTCCTCAAGCAAGTCGAAATGCACGTGGTAAACCTATCGTTAATATTCTACCTCTAGAAGAAAACGAAAGAATCACGGCTATTTTACCAGTAACTGAATACTCTGAAGATAAGTTTATCTTTATGGCGACTGGCGATGGTACGGTGAAGAAAACGTCACTAGCAAGCTTTGCTAATGTACGTTCAAACGGTCTTATCGCTGTGAATCTGAGAGATGATGATTCTCTTATTGGTGTTGATATTACCGATGGTAATAGCGATATCATGCTGTTCTCTAAAACGGGTAAAGTGGTTCGCTTTAAAGAAGAACTTGTTCGAGGAATGGGTCGTACAGCAGCTGGTGTTCGTGGTATGAAGCTGGTTAATGGTGACCAAGTTGTTTCGTTAATTGTTCCTGCCAATGAAGGAAATATATTAACGGTGACACAAAATGGTTACGGTAAACAAACTTCATTAGAAGAGTACCCAACGAAAGGTCGTGCTACGCAAGGCGTGGTTTCGATTAAGGTTTCTGAGCGTAACGGACAAGTTGTCGGTGCTGTGCAGGTTGTAGATGGTGATGAATTTATGATGATCACCGACGCTGGCACATTGGTACGTACTCGTGTTTCTGAAGTTAATCAGGTTGGACGTAATACACTAGGTGTCACGCTAATCAGAACATCTGAAGATGAAAATGTTGTTGCACTGCAAAGAATTGATGAGATAGAGGAAGCCGAAATAGAAGAATTGGAAGGGGAAGAAATTGACCCAACTAATGAATCTGAATCAGCGACTGATACTCAAGATTCTGAAAAGAGCGATGACGACATTGAAGATGATGCTGACGTTGACTCTGAAGAGTAATTAACGGCTAAAATTAATAAAAAACCGGACGAACGCCGGTTTTTTTATGCTTGAAATGCTATCGTATTGCGACAATTCTCATTTTCTATATCAATCCATATGCCTGTTTTAATTCTCTGTTTGTTACTCACGCTCATCATTTTTTCTATTTCATTTTAGATATCAAAAAAAGAGCAGCTTATTGACTCCGCTTGTCATATCTATCACTTTATCTTCGATTTGCACGCTTTCTTGGTTCTATATTGTGTCTCCAGACAAGGAGCAAACCAAGGTTGTAAAACTTGCTGTCCCATTAACTATCGATGAAATTATTGTCGAGATTCAAGACAAACTAAGGGAAGACAAAAATAATGCGGATCTGTGGTTTCAATTGGGGCAAGGATATTTTGCAAATGGAGAATTTACCAATGCAGACACTTGCTTTGGGTACGTGTTGCGATTGACTGATGAACCTTCATCGACCGTTTACGCCGCAAAAGCCACGGCCTTATATTATTTAAGCTCACAGCGCATGACTCAAGAAGTAAATGAATTACTGGATATCGCTTTGTCAAAGGACCAACTAAACGATACTGCCTTAATGCTCATCGCTAATGACCACTTCATTAGTTTTAGATATGACGACGCGATTGAGACTTGGCAAAAAGTGTTAGATTCAGAACGCCAGGGTATAGACAGAGTAGCAATCATTAATTCTATAAACAGAACCCAAGCACTACAAACTAAGTAGTTCTCAGTTTCTTGATATTGAGTGCTTGTTCTGTATGTTGGGTGTCGTTTTCAATTGAACAGGTTACTTGCAGCCGACTAACGGGTAACATTTTTAAATTATTCGTTTTATTTTTAGCCATTTCCTTTCTATCTATACAAGAGTTTGCGGTGTATATCCGTTTCGACACTGCCTACTCTTGTCGCGTGTATCGCTCCAATCGATTAGTCCGGCGACCAACAATTCATTCTTGTTGGTGAAGAGATGACGCCAGAGCGCAACTAAATCGGTGGCTTGTTTGATGGTCAAGAGCGGGCAAGTTTATTGTCTAGCCAATCTATGGTCAGTTGGAGTGACTCGTGATTCAATGACCAGCGAAACAGACCATCACGATCAGACAATATTTCATATTCAGGTTGTCTATCTGAGTAACTGATTGATATTGAGTGCTCTCTATTACGTACGCATATACGCCAACGAAATACACTAACACGCCGGAACCATTCGTTTCCAAGCTGATGTTTGAAGAAAAATCAGGAATACAAAAAAGAAAAATGCCAGCAAAAGCTGGCATTTAATTTAAAGTCAACGGGGAGGTGTTGACCTCACTTATCTATCAATAAGTGTACTTGTCTTGACGTGCTTTGGCTTTTGCTTCCCACTCAGGAACGAGAGTCTTAAGGAACTCTTGTTTCTCAGCATTCATCTTATCCATATCCATACCAAGTGCTTTTTGTGCAGCAGCTTTAGTAGAGATGTCTGGGATTTGAATTGGGTCAGTGATGCCTTTCTTAGCAAGTAGACGAATAATCTTAGTACGAGCGTCCGCCGCTCTGTCTACTGCGGTACCTAGAATTTCTAATGCAACTTCAGGAGCATGCATATGGACACCGTGAGATGCAATCGCATAGTCCCAACGCCATTGTGCGTGACGGATATCCATTAAGATATCTTTCATTTCTTCTTCAGTAGCACCAGCTTTCCAAGCTTCACCCGCTTCGAAGTGAGCCGCAACAATCTGTTTCTCAGCGATAAGCTTCATGTTAGTAACTTGAGCTTTACGTGTAGAAACAACGCCTTGGAAGTATTCTTTTTCTTGTGTGTGACACTGTGCACAAGTGTTGTCAAATGCGTCAAGTGGGTTACCCACTTTATGGTCTGTATAAACAGTACCATCGTCTTTTTCAACTTTAGGCATGTGACAATCAGCACAAACTACACCGTTCTTACCGTGTATGCCCACTCTCCAAGTTTCGAAACCTGGGTGTTGAGCTTTCAGCATCGGTGCTTTAGATACTTTATGAGTCCAGTCTTTGAAGTTAAGAGCATCGTAATACTGCTCCATGTCATCGACGGTAGTACCTTGGTCCCAAGGGAATTTAACAGACTTATTTGGACCAGTGAAATAGTATTCAACGTGACACTGAGCACAAACTGTTGCTTGTTTTTCGATATCAGATTGTTGATCAAATGGCATACCAATAGACTCAAACGCGCGCTCAACATATGGACGAGTGATCATTAGATCAGGTTCGCCATTTTTGAATGCTTCGCTCTTAGTATTGTGACAATCAGAACAACCGATAGGGTTAACTATCTCGTGGCCTAAACGTGCCCATTTACCTTCAAAATAACCGTCTTCACCTTTTTCTTCAATAACACGAGCTACGTCAGGGCCTTTACAGCTCCAACATGCCATAGGCATAGGCCCAGTTTTTTCGTCTTTAGGTGCGCCAGTACGAAGTGTTGCTCGTAAATCGTCTATAGCGTAAAAGTGGCCACGTGCTTTGTTATAGTCTTTAGAGAAACCGTAACCAGCCCACATAATGACCATGTTCGGATCGCCAGCTAAAGCATCCGTTTTTTCAGTGCTCTCAGAAGTTGCTTTCCAAGTTTCGTATTGTTGTGAATGACTGCTCTCGAATGATTCGTTACGAGGGTCGCCAATCTTACCGTCTGCAGCTACAACAACAGAAGCGCTTAACAAGCCCGCCGCTAGAATTGCTACTGATTTAGATACCCAGTGCTTATTCATGGTGTTATCTCCATGTTTATATGATTATTCAATTTATTACTCCGTTTATTTTTATACCTAGCGTTGTGGACTGGTATCCTAAATAAGAATAGGAGGTACCCGTATATATTAGACGTAAAAAATAAATAAGGTATATAGCTGGCTTATTAAATTGTTTTAGATCAAATAAATAAGGTGATCACGGGCACGCTTTGTTTCATATACCCATAAAGGGGTAGATGCCATGTTCAATAATTCTTCTTATTCAAGAAGTTACGTCTCTACACCTCAGAAATAATAAGGTGAAATTGGTCACTATGTGATATTAAAATTAGGTAATATTAATATAGTTATTTATAATACTTTTAATAGCGTTGTGGCTGTTCAATAATAAGAATTATTATCGTTTAGGATTGCTGTAAATTAATCCTCTAGAGTTTTTATACTTATTCAGAAATATCATTCATTAATACATTAGAGTATTCTGAATTAAGGGAAGGAAAAAAATGGCCAATATCAAGTTGACCATAGCCATAATGCTGAAGTCACTTCTTATATTATGTCTCTATGGTTTCTCTATAAATGTTTATGCGGAAACTGCAAGTGATACCACCGCTACCGCAGAACCGGAAAGAAAAAAACTGGTGATTTCACGTAAAGATAAGCAATGTGCAAAGTGTCACAAGAAATCTTATTCTTCTTTGCATGAATCTCATGGTTACAATGCGGTTGATATACTTGGTAAGCAAGTCAAGTGTGCTGATTGTCATAATAAGATTAGCTCGAAGCATCGTAATGGCGCTCCAAAGGTAACCAAGTATTTTGAAGCTCAATCTCAGCCGGGTACCGAAAAGCAGGTGCTGGCGCAAAGCGAAATATTGAAAGCGAATAAAGAGTGCACCGACTGCCATAAGCCAGACGATTTGCGCGAAAAATTCTGGACACACGATGTCCATGCAAAAAACCTGACCTGCACCAATTGTCATAACGTTCACGCGAGTAAAGCAAAAGTACTCAGCTTTGATCATAAGCAAAGAGTACAGTTATGTGTCGATTGCCACTCAGACTTCA
>LLEJ01000145.1_pt1 | contig 10972 bp, 1 predicted proteins | sample 595831 | NCBI WGS metagenome assembly LLEJ01 (sample SAMN02919310, study PRJNA255460) | bioreactor metagenome | biome: chemostat; feature: culture 2011_10.1; material: sediment; isolation source: day101 10degC chemostat 2011 inoculated with Wadden Sea sediment taken from... | place: Germany: Bremen ... | reverse complement strand
AATATCTTAGATGATGGACCAAGTGCAGATATGCTAAAAGGTGATGATTCAAAAGTTATTTTAAAAACAGATGATGTAGATACAAAAGGTGCTAATTCTGATACAGATGTAACAACAGCTAGCTTTAGTGGAGTATTCAGTGTTTCTCCAACTTCAGGTTATGGAACAGATGGAGCAGGTAAAACTGAGGTAGAATATAAATTAGAAGCTGTAAATGGAACAGATTCAGGATTAACAAGTCAAGGTGTAGCAATTACTCTTAGTCTTGTAAATGGTGAAGTAGTAGGAACAGCAGGTTCGATAGAAGTATTTACAGTTTCTGTAAACAAAACTACAGGACAAGTAACACTTACACAAAATGAATCAATTGATCATGTAGATGAAAATGCAGATGGTGATGCAACAAACAACGATGCAAATCTTGCAACATTAACTGATAACTTAATTAAACTTAGTGCAACAGTTGAAATTACAGATGCAGACGGAGATACTGCAAGTGATACAGAAACAGTAAATATTGGATCAAATCTTAAGTTTACAGATGATACGCCAAGTGCAAGTGACACTGATTTAGATGTGAAATTAGATATAGATCCAGTAATTACAAACTTAACAATAGTACTTGATATTTCAGGAAGTATGTCAGGACAAAAACTTGAGATTCAAAAAACAGCAGCACAAAATTTAATAGAAGAGTATTCAAAACTTGGACAAGTAAATGTTAAAATTGTAACATTTAATGCAGGTTCTTCAAGTGAAGCTTGGATAACAAATGATGTTCAAGGTGCAAAAGATGCAATCACAGATATTACAACTGCAAGTGGAAATACAAATTATGAAGCGGCACTAAATGAAGTAATGACTAGTTATGATACAGCAGGTGACCCAGAGCCATCTTCAACTCAAGATGTATTCTATTTCTTATCAGATGGAGTACCAACAGTAGGTGATGCTGATAATAATATAGATGCTTGGAAAGATTTTGCAAATGCAGAGTTTGATGATGTATTTGTAATTGGAATGGGTGCAAATGCTGATTTAGATGGAAATGATAGAGGAAGTTTAGAAGATATTACAAATGTAGTTGGTGATGCAGATACTGTTGGACATCCAGCTGTAAAAGTAATTGACTTCTCTGATTTATCAGATACATTAATTTCAACAGTAAATACAAATGTAACAGTTATTCACACTGGTGGAACAAATACATTAGATTATGACTTTGGTGCAGATGGTCCAGCAGATGGAACAGGAATTAATCCAGATGCAGATAAGTTATCATTTGTATGGGGAACAGCAACTGGAACAGATTCAAATGGAGCTGCTTTAACATTAACATGGGAAGTTTCTTCTGATGGTAAAACATTAATTGGAAAAGATGGAACAGATACTGTTATAAAAATAGAAGCAAATTTAACTACTAAGACTTATGATATTGTAGAGATTTCTCCTACTTTAGATGTAGCAACATTGGATATTCCATTTACTGTAACTGATGCAGATGGAGATAGTACTACTTCTAAAGTTACTATTGATATTGTACCTGATGGTAATCCAGAAATTATTGGAGATAAAAATACAGTATATGAAAAAGGATTAGATGATCCAATTGACAATAGTGAAAAAGATACAGGAGTAGTTAAAGTTAAATCTCCAGATGGTATTGCAACTATTACAATCGGTGGAGTTGTATTCACTGAAGCAGAACTTCTTGCTACAAATACAACGCCATCAAGTCCAATTGATACTGTTGAAGGTCTAATGGTTATTACTGGTTATGACAAAGCATTGGGTGAAGTTTCTTATGAATATACATTAAAAGATAATTTACCTCATACAACTGCACCAGGACAAATAATTGTAGATACTATTAGTTTAGAAATAAAAGATCCAGATGGAGATACAAGTACTGGAACTGTTATTGTTGATATTATAGATGATGTACCTACAGTAGATGTGACTAAAACAAATGCAATAGAGCCAATATTAACAGTAGATGAGACAGACTTAACAGTAGATGCTAAAGCAAGTTTTGCGGGAATGTTTACTTCAACAGAAGATGCAGGAGCAGATGGAAAAGATGCTTCAAAATCAAGTACTGAATATACATTAGATGTAAAAGCAGCAAATGCAGATACAGGATTAGTAGATATTGCAACAGGTGAAAAAGTTGTTATTAACTGAAACATGCATCAGGAGTAGTGAAGGAAGAACAGAAACTACAGGTGAATTAGTATTTACAGTATCTGTAGATGCAACAACTGGTGAAGTAACACTTGATCAAAAAAGAGCTTTAACTCATCCAGATGCAACAAATCATGATGATGAAGTAAGTTTAACAGCAGATGATTTAGTTACATTAACAAGAACAGATATCTTAACAGATAATGATGGAGATGAAGCTACAGATTCTGAAAGTATTGATATTGGTAAGAACTTATTATTTAAAGATGATGGACCAGCAGTAGATGTTAAGAAAACAAATATTACTGGACCAACATTAACAGTAGATGAGACAGACTTAACAGTAGATGCTAAAGCAAGTTTTGCGGGAATGTTTACTGTAATGAGCTCTGATGCTGGAGCTGATGGTGAAGATACATCAAAATCAAGTACTAAATATACACTAGATGTTAAAGCAAATGGAGCAGATAGTGGATTAGTAGATGTTGCAACAGGTGAAAAAGTTGTATTAACGGAAAATGCATCAGGAGTAATTGAAGGTAGAACAGAAACTGGTGGCGTATTAGTATTTACTGTATCTGTAAATGAGACTACGGCAGAAGTAACACTTGATCAACAAAGAGCATTAAAACATCCAGATGCAACAGACCATAATGATGAAGTAAGTTTAAGTGCAGATGATCTAGTAACATTAACTAGAACAGATGTAATAACTGATAATGATGGTGATACAGCAGAAGATAGTGCTACATTAGACATTGGTAAAAACTTAGTATTTAAAGATGATGGACCAACAGTAGATATTTATTCGAAAAATGAAGAAAGAGTTATCTTAAAAACAGATGATGTAGATACAAAAGGTTCAAACTCTGATACTGATTCAACATCATATAACTTTAGCGCAGTATTCTACCAAAGTGGAACTTCAAGTCAGAATGCAGGAGCTGATGGATTAGGAAAAACAGAGACAGAATATAAGTTAGAAGCTGTAAATGGAACAGATTCTGGTTTAACAAGTCAAGGTGTAGCAATTACTCTTAGTCTTGTGAATGGTGAAGTAATAGGAACTGCTGGTTCAACAGAAGTATTTAAAGTATCTGTTGATGCAAATGGTGTTGTAACACTTAAACAAAGTGAAACAATTGACCATGTAGATGAAAATGCAGATGGTGATGCAACAAACAATGATGCAAAACTTGCAACATTGACTGATAACTTAATTAAATTAAGTGCAACATTAACTGTAACAGATAAAGATGGTGATAGTGCAAGTGATACTGAAACAATAAATATTGGTAGTAATCTTCAATTTACTGATGATACACCTGATGCAAGTACTACAGACTTAGATGTTAGAGTAAATGTAGACCCAATTATCACAAACTTAACAATCGTACTTGATGTTTCAGGAAGTATGTCAGGACAAAAACTTGAGATTCAAAAAACAGCAGCACAAAATTTAATAGAAGAGTATTCAAAACTTGGACAAGTAAATGTTAAAATTGTAACATTTAATGCGGGTTCTTCAAGTGAAGCTTGGATAACTGATAATGTTCAAGGTGCAAAAGATGCAATAGATGATATTACAGTAGCAAGTGGAAGTACAAACTATGAAGCAGCTTTAGATGAAGTAATGACTACTTATGATACAGCAGGTGACCCAGAGCCATCTTCAACTCAAGATGTATTCTATTTCTTATCAGATGGAGTACCAACAGCAGGTGATGCAGATAACAATATTGATGATTGGAAAGATTTTGCAAATGCAGAGTTTGATGATGTATTTGTAATTGGAATGGGAACAGGTGCAGATCTAGATGGAAATGATAGAGGAAGCTTAGAAGATATCTCTGGTGTAGTTGGTGACGCAGATACAACAGGACACCCTGCACAAACAGTAACTGACTTCTCTGATTTATCAGATACATTAATTTCAACAGTAAATACAAATGTAACAGTAACACATACTGGTGGAACAAATACATTAGACTATGACTTTGGTGCAGATGGTCCAGCAGATGGAACAGGAATTAATCCAGATGCAGATAAATTATCATTTGTATGGGGAACAGCAACTGGAACAGATTCAAATGGAGCTGCTTTAGCATTAACATGGGAAGTTTCTTCTGATGGTAAAACATTAACTGGAAAAGATGGTACAGATACGGTTATAAAAATAGAAGCAAATTTAACTACTAAAACTTATGATATCACTGAAATTTCTCCTACTTTAGATGTAGCAACATTGGATATTCCATTTACTGTAACTGATGCAGATGGAGATAGTACTTCTTCTAATGTAACTATTGATATTGAAACTGATAGTAATCCAGCAATCTTAGGTGATACAAACACTGTATATGAAAAAGGATTAGATGATTCATCTGATAATAGTGAAATAGCTTCTGGGAAATTCAAAGTTACTTCTCCTGATGGTATTGCAACATTAACTGTTGCTGGGACTGTATTTACAGAAGCTGAACTAATTGCTACAAATACAACGCCATCAAGTCCAATTGATACTGTTGAAGGTTTACTTGTAATAACTAGTTATGACGAAACAACTGGTGAAGTTTCTTATGAATATACATTAAAAGATAATTTAGATCACACTACTCCTAATGATGTAGAACTATTTGATAACATTACTTTAGAAGTAAAAGACCCTGATGGTGATACAACTAATGGAACATTAAAAATTAAAATTGTTGATGATGTACCTGTTGCAAATGCAGATGAAAATAGTATAGATGAAAATACTTTATCTGTTAGTGGAAACGTAGTTACTGGTGGATCTACAAATGATGTAGCAGATGATAGTGGTGCTGATAAACATGGTGTTAATGACACTGTAGTTGTTGGTGTAGAGTTTGGAAGTACAGTAGGAACAGTTGGAAGTGAAATCCAAGGTTTATATGGAAAACTTATTTTAAATGCTGATGGTAGTTATACATATGAGCTAGACAATACTAATGCAGCTGTTGATGCATTAACTGATGGAGATAAACTAGAAGAAGTATTTAACTATACAATTGAAGATAAAGATGGTGATCAAGATAGTACAACTTTAAAAATCACTATTAATGGTAAAACAGATGCTTTATCTATTGATGTTGAGAATACACAAGTAGATGAAGACTTTATCCCTAATGTAGGAAATGAAACTAATCCAGATACAGATGCTATAGCAAATCAAAATGTTGATACAGGAGATATTACTACTATAGGTGCAGATACTATCGTATTTAAAGATGGACAAACGACTAGTTTAACTTCTGAAGGTGATTCAATAGATTTAGTTTATAGTAACTCTGACAAAACTATAACTGGTATGGCAAATGGTGAAGCAGTATTTGTAGCAACAATCGCTGCTGATGGGAAATCTTATACTTTTGAATTAAAAGGACAAGTTGATCATCCTGTAATGAATTCAGAAGATACAGTTAACCTTCCATTAGTAATTGAAGTATCAAATTCTGAAAAAACAATTACTGATACGTTGAATGTAACAATTGCAGATGATATTCCTTCTGCAGCTGATGCTTCTGCAACTATTGATTTAAATCCAGATCCTGTAAATCTTGTATTTACATTAGATGTATCTGGAAGTATGGGTGAAGAAGTAAGTGGTACTGGTAAAGATAGATTAACTATAGCAAAAGAAGCAATGGAAGATCTAGTTGCTGAATATAAAAACTTAGGACATGATGTTCTAGTTCAAGTTAATACATTTAGTACAACTGCAAGTGGAACTGGTGCTTGGATGACAGCATCTGAATTAGAAACATTCTTAAATACATTATCTGATGGTGGATGGACAAACTATGAAGATGCACTTCAAACAACAGAAGCAAATTATAGTGTTTCTCCAAATGGTGGGAAAACTTATGCATACTTCTTATCTGATGGTAACCCAACAGTAGAAATGGATGATTCGACTGCAACTGCTGATGATGTAACAGCTGGTAATGTTCAAGATGGTATTGATGATTTCATTGATACTTCATATGAAAATAGCTGGAATGCATTTGTTAATAATCCAACAAATAATATTGCAGGTACATATGCTGTAGGAATTGGTACAAATGTAAGTACAGCTTATCTTTCTCAAGTATCATCAAATGTAATTGAAGTTGATGATCCAGCAGATCTTTCTACTACATTACAAAATACAGTTGTATTTGAAACTGGAAGTTTAGACTTTAACTTTGGTGCAGATGGAGCAGCTGATGGAACTAATGTAAAACTTGATGGTGATAAATTAGCATTTACATGGGAAACACCAACTGCAACAGATGTAAATGGTGCAGCTGTAGCAGTTGTATGGACTATATCTGCAAATGGTACTGAAGTAATAGGTAAAATTGCAGGTGAAACAGTAGTTAAACTTGAAGCTAAAGATATCTTATCTAACAACCCAGTATATGAGATTACTCAATTAGATAAAGATAGTGGAATTGTAGATATTAAAGTTCCATATACTGTAACTGATGGAGATGGAGATAGTGTAACAGCAAATCTAAATATTGATGTAGTTGTTCCTGTAAATGATACTCCAACAATTGATATTGCTGGAACAGTTAATGTTGATGAAGATAAATTAATCGATACAGCTGATACAGATGGTTATGCAAATAATGAAATTGTTACTAAATCTCTAAATGCAGACTTTGGTAATGATGGTGCAGGAACTATAGAGTTTGTTTCAGGTCAAACAACTGATTTAACATCTCAAGGTAAAGATATAACTATCCAATTAAGTAACAATGGTCAAACTATGACAGGTGTTTCTTCTGATGGTAGAGATGTATTTACTATTGAATTAGATGTTGCAAATGATACATATACTTATAAATTACTAGATGTAGTTGATCATCCTCAAATGGATGTTGAAGATAGAATCGATAATAATACGTTTGATATGCATTATGAAGTAAAAATAACAGATGCAGATGGTGATTTTGAAACTGATTCTATAAAAGTTAAAATTGCTGATGATATTGCAGAATCTGATGATACTTGTTTAACAATTCATACAAATGCACTTGAGAATCCAGTTAACCTTGTATTTACACTAGATATTTCTGGAAGTATGGATAGTACAGTATCTAATGGAAATAGTAGATTAGATATTGCAACAGATGCAACTATTGATTTAATTAATGAATATGTAAATAACAATCAAGATGTTATGGTTCAAATCAATACATTTAGTACATCAGCAGATAGTGTAAATATCGCAGGTAATGCTGATGGTTGGATGACAGCTTCTCAAGCAATTACTTACTTAAATAGCTTAAATGATGGAAATGGATATACAAACTTTGAACATGCATTAGCTGTTACAGAAGATAACTATGAAACAGGTACTGTTCCAAATCCAGGTGCAGAATCGTATATGTACTTTTTAACAGATGGTAATCCAAACAGAGGTATTAATCTAAATGGAGATGATGTAGAAGTAGATGCTAATGGAAATCCTGTTATTGTAAATGAAGGACCAATTGATGCAGCTTCACAAGCTAAATGGGAAGCATTTGCAGCAACGTTTGATGATGTATATGCTATTGATATTGGTGGAAGTATTGATACTGATAAATTATCACCAATAACATTAACTGATGATTCAGACCATATTTTAGATGTATCAGATATTAATAACTTACCTCAAGTTTTAGTTAATACTGCAACTCCAAAAGTATTTGAAGGTCAATTAGACTTTACATTTGGTGCAGATGGAGCAGCAGATGGTACTGGTGTAAAACTTGATGGTGATAAATTAGCATTTACTTGGAATACAAATGATATCAAAGTAAATGGTGTAACAAATGCAGCAATTATTTGGACTGTATCTGCAAATGGATTAGAAATTGTTGGTAAAGATGCAGCTGATAAAGTTGTTGCTAAATTAGAAGCACAAGATATTGAAAGTAATAACCCAACTTACGAAATCAGTAAGTTAGCACCAAATTCAGGAATTGATAGTATTGAATTACCATTTACAGTAAGTGATGCTGATGGTGACACTGCAACTTCAAATGTGAAAGTTGTAATAGTGGAAACAGATTCATTATCTATTGACATTGAAATTGGTGATCCAACAGTTTGTCCTTCAAATTGTCCAGATCCAATTGGTATTTGGAAACTTGGAAGTGAAGGCGCTTTATCTGGAAATACAAATGGAGAGATTTCTGATAATACAGATATTTCTTACCATGGTGGATATAAACTAAATCAATTAGGAATGGATGGAAGTAGTAATACTGCTACTCAATTCTGGAATAGTGGTTCAGGTTATGGTCAAATATCAGACGAAGCTTCTTTCCATACTGAAAATGGAACGGTTTCATTCTGGTTTGATGATGAAAACTCTATTCATGATTGTGATTTATTTACTAAAGATGCTTCTGGTACAAATGAAGGTGACCTTACAATTAGAACATTAAGTGATGCAAGAATTGAAGTTAAATTAATAGATAACAATGGAAATGCACACACAATTACAACAGCAGCAGGTGTATTTGGAACTAGTGGAAATGAATGGCATCATGTTTCATTCACATTTGGTGATGAAGGTATGAAGTTATACTATGATGGTGCATTAGTTGGAACAGATTCATATACAGGTGGCTTAGAAAACAATACTGCTGATATAAAAATTGGTAAAAATTTCTCTGGTGATATGGATGATGTTTCATTATATGGTTGTGAATTAAGTGCAGATATGATTCATGATATGTATACAACTAAAAATGATATCATTCAAAATACTGGTTCAACAGGATACACGTACCCTGTTACTATTGACGTTGATTTAATTGATACTGATAATAGTAGTGCAAATACTGTTTCTGATATTACATTATCAAATGTGCCAAATGATGGTATTTTAAGTGCAGGTACTAAAAATGCAGATGGAACTTGGACATTAGATGATACACAGTTAACTGATTTAACATTGACTATGCCAGATGCAACTACACCAGACTTTGATATTACGGCAACAGTTTCATTTACTAATAGTACAACAGGTGAAGATGTTATTGCTATTGATAATTCAATTATCGAAAACTATGCAGCATCTGATGATGATACTATTGATTTAACATCTGCAATTAACAATAACAAAGCAGATGTAATTGATATGACAAATGGTGAATCAAATACACTTAAACTTGATCTTCAAGATATTGTAGATTTAGATGATAGTGGAAATGCTGAAAAAGAATTAAAAATCTTCGGTGAAAATGGAGATGAAATTGTTCTTGAAGGTGGAGATGCAGCTTGGGATAAAGCTGGAACAGAAACTATAAATGGTGAAACATTTAACGTTTATAAAGGTGGAACAGCTGGAACTTCAAATATCAAAGTATTAATTGATGAAGATGTTTCTGTAGACCCAGACCTTTAATATTTAATTTAAGATGAAAAGGAGTTTTTCCTTTTCTCTTAAACTCTTTCTTTTTACTTCAAAAACTATTTAACAACTTTTAGTTATAATCGCAACAATATAAACACACACAATCCATGATAATTAGGAAAATTATGTCAAAACAACTTCTTCAAAAACAAGCAGATACAATTAGGTTTTTAGCTGCGGATATGGTTCAAAAAGCGAATTCAGGTCACCCAGGTGCACCAATGGGAATGGCTGATATTGCTACAGTTTTAAGTTCTCACTTAAACATAAATCCAGCAAATGAAAAATGGCTAAATAGAGATAGACTTGTATTTAGTGGTGGACATGCAACAGGTTTAGTTTATTCTTTATTACATCTTTGGGGATTTAATGTAAGTTTACCTGATATGAGAGAGTTTAGACAATTAAATTCTAAAACTCCAGGACACCCAGAGTATGGACATACGCATGGTATTGAAATTACAACTGGACCTCTAGGTCAAGGTATCTCAAATGCAGTTGGTTTTGCAATGGCTGCAAAATATGCACAAAATACTTTAGGAAAAGATGTTATTAATCACAATGTATATTGTTTATGTGGAGATGGAGATTTACAAGAAGGTATTTCTTATGAAGCATGTGCAACTGCAGGACATCTAAAATTAGATAACCTTGTTGTAATTTATGATTCAAATAATATTACAATTGAAGGTGATACTTCTATTGCATGGAGTGAAAATGTTAAAAAAAGATTCCAAGCAATTGATTTTGAAGTATTTGATATTGATGGACATAATTTTGATCAAATTGATAAGGCAATTGTTGCGGCAAAAGCTTCAAATAAACCTGCATTAATCATTGCAAACACAGCAATTGGTAAAGGTGCTGCAACTATGGAAGGAAGCCATCATACGCATGGTGCTCCATTAGGTGATGATGAAATAAAAGCTTCAAAAATTAAAGCTGGTTTTGACCCTGAAAAAACATTTGAAGTTCCTTATGATATTAAAGGTGCTTTTGATAAATTAATCAAAGGTGTTGAAGCAGAAAATGCATGGACAAACTCTTTAAGTGCTGAGTCAAAAGCAAAAATTGAAGAGTTACAAAACCCTGATTTTGATTCTATTGTTTACCCAGAGTTTGAAGCGGATTCTTCTGTAGCAACTAGAGATTCAAATCATAAAATCTTAAATGCAATTGCAACTGCAATTCCTGGTTTCTTAGGTGGTTCAGCTGATCTTGCACCATCAAATAAAACAGAATTAAAAGGTATGGGTGATTTTCCAAATGGAAAAAATATTCACTTTGGTATCAAAGAACATGCAATGGCAGCGATGACAAATGCAATGAACTTATATGGATTATATAGAGTATTCTCAGCAACATTCT
>LLEJ01000144.1_pt1 | contig 10974 bp, 14 predicted proteins | sample 595831 | NCBI WGS metagenome assembly LLEJ01 (sample SAMN02919310, study PRJNA255460) | bioreactor metagenome | biome: chemostat; feature: culture 2011_10.1; material: sediment; isolation source: day101 10degC chemostat 2011 inoculated with Wadden Sea sediment taken from... | place: Germany: Bremen... | reverse complement strand
TGATGCAGATTTTCCACAAGCTTCAGCAAATTCGTATACTCTTACATCTTCAGGAATAGTAACTTGTGTAATTTCAACTACTTCAACTTCTCTTTTGAATCTTTTCTTTCTTTTACCTCTTTTTAAACCTTGTGGTCTATTTCCAAAGGCAGCAGGTCTAGAACTTCTTGATTGTTTTTTATCATTATTTTGAGGTTTTGGCTCATCTAGTAATTTAGATTTATCAGTGATATCCATATCAAGTAAGAAAACTTCTTCACCAAGTAACGATTCATTTTTATCATCATTTTTAGTAATTTTAGTTCCGTAATCATTTCTTTCTCTATTTAATTCAATAACTTTTCCATGATCGTGAGACTTCGCAACTGTTTTCTTCTTTTCTTTTTTTCTAGATGGTGTACTTGCAGCTTCAGGGTTAGGTCTTCTTGAACCATCAGCTAAATCATTACCACCTAAAATCTCGCTAAGAGATTTCATAGCTTTCTTAGGTTGAATATCAATAGAATTATTGTCTATAACAGGAGCAGGAACCTCTTTTGGTTTCTTTTTCTTAATAATCTTAAGACCTCTTCTTTTAGGAATAATCTTAGTAGGAGTTATGCTTTTAACGCTTTTCTCTTCGGCTTTAGGCTCTTCTTTTACTGCAGGTTTCTCTTCAGTTTTAGGTTCTTCTACTTTTTTTACTTCTTGAACAGGTTTTACCTCTTCTTTTTGAACAGGTTTAACTTCTTCTTTTATTTCTTCTTTAGCTGCAGGTTTCTCTTCTACTTTTTTTGGTTCAGCTTTTTTTATTTTTGGTGCTGGTTTAGATGGAAGCTTTTTGCTCTTACCAGTCATAATATAATTAGCGATTTCTTCTGCATCTTCAAATGAAACTGCACTTTGAGGTGATTTAAGCTCAATCCCTAAATCTTTAGCTTTAGTAATTACTTCATTACTACTAGCCCCTGCCTCTTCAGCAATTTCATATACTCTTACGTTATCTGACATGCGTTAATATCTCCTTAAGTTGTCCTATATAGTCGTCTTTATTTCTGCACTGTCGAAAAAGTGCTTTTTCTAGTTTTTTGTATTCTTTTTGATTGTTTTGCGAATGTTCTAGTATTGAAACACAATCATTACAGATATAAAAACTTCTGCCATTGTTGTCAAATGGTACAAGTTTTTTATCTTCACACTTCAAACGAAGCATATCATTTTGATGAAATTTATTCCTACAAATGATACATGTTCGAATAGGTTTTTTCAAAATAGCCAATATTATACCTAATTTTTACTTAATTGTATAGTTTCTAATCTTCTACTCTTATTCCATCATTATCAAAGTTACATGATAGAACTTTAAAATGAGGGAATTTCTTCTTTAACTCACGTTCTAACCTTTGTGTATCCTCTTTATAACAAAGAGAAAACAGTGTTGAACCTGAACCTGAAAGAGTACTCATAAGAGAACCATTTTTAAGAGATGTTTTTTGAACATCAAATAACTCTGGCATCTGTTTCATTCTATACTTTTGATGAATCTTATCTAATGATGCAGTTCTTAGCATTTCCCAATCTTGACTGATAAAGGCAGCTGCAAGTAAAGAAGAGTGAGAAATATTAAATATTGCATCCTCTTTTGAATATTTATAAGGTAATGCTTTTCGTGATAATTGAGTAGACATTGGTCTATTTGGAATTACTACAACTGATTTCAAATTATTTGGCATATTCTTTTTTATATATTTAACTTCATTGTCTTGAACAGTAGCAACATTAAATCCACCCATTACAGCAGGAGTAATATTATCAGGATGATTCTCATATGCAAGGGCTAAATTTAATAACTTTTCTTTTTCTAGTTTTATTCCTTCAATTGCATAAGCACTAGCAATTGCTGAAACAATTACAGCAGAAGAACTTCCAAGTCCACGTGAAAGTGGAATTTCATTACTAAATTCAAATCTAAAATGTCTTTTTTTATGTGATAAGTTATGATAAAAATCATTAAATATTGCAATAAACATGTTATTGTCTTTTAATACTGGATTATTTGAACCTTCACCTCTTAATGAAACACTATGAAATTTTGATGGTTTAATAATAACTTGATTATGTAATGATATTGCTAATCCTAATGTATCAAATCCAGGACCTAAATTAGCACTAGTAGCGGGAACGCTTATTTTCAACTCTTTTCCTTTTAAACTGCTGGTAAATTATATATTGGTAATGTTTCTTTAGAAAAATTAATACTTTCTAGAACATTTGGTAATTCAAAGTCGTGTATTTTAGTATTATTATCTAAAAAGTCTACTTTAACGTTATGTTCTTTTTCATTTGAATCATTTATAAAGTATTTTTTTCCTAATGCTTTAATAGGAGAATTTTGATTAAATTCAAATCCACTGCAAGCTCTAAGTTCTATATTTTTTGTAATACTAAGTGTTTTTAAAAAGACATATCCAACTTTTATAGCCATATATGAACCAGGTGTATTTACATAAGAAATTCGTGAAAGATTATATCCCTTTAATATTTTTTCAAAAATAACAGGCAAAACATCAGATGTTTTACCTTCATCTTTATATGTTTTTATTAATTTTTTATTTTCGTATATTCCAACTAAAAGAGGCTTTGAAATACTTATAACTAAAACTTCTATCATTTTTACCTTTTATGCTTCAACTTTTGAATATGCTAACTCAAAGACTTCTGCTTCATCAGAAGCTTCTTCTAAATCAATAATTTCATAATTTGCTTCATCTTCATAAACTTTTTTTGTAAGAAGATGATTTAAATGATGACTTCCAGCATGAGCATCATATTCACCTACAATTGTATAACCAAGTAGAGCCATATCTCCAATTGCATCAAGAATTTTATGTCTTACGAATTCATTGTCATATCTTAAACCTTCTGGGTTTAAAACTTTCGATTGGTCAAGTACTATAGCATTTTCCATACTACCACCTTGAGCTAAACCAATACTTCGTAGATATTGAACTTCATGTAAGAAACCAAAAGTTCTAGCTCTACTTATATTTTCTTTATATTCTGCAATTGAATAATCAAAATGGAAATCTTGCTCACCAATAACAGGGTGCTCGAAATCAATAGAAAAATCATATATAATGTGATTAGATGGTTTTAAAGCAACTCTTTTTCCATCTTCAGTTGTAATTTCAACTTCTTTTTTATTTTAATAGCTTTTTTTGATTTATCAAGTTCTTTAATTCCTGCTTCATCAATTAACATACAATATCCAGAAGAGCTTCCATCAAGAACAGGTACCTCATCATTGTCAATTACAACACGAAGATTATCGATTCCATAAGCATATACAGCAGATAAAAGATGTTCTATAGTTGAAACAACAACTCCATCTTTGCCAATTACTGTAGCCATTTTTGTATCAACTACGTTTTCAATTTTAAGAGGAATCGTTACTCCTGCATCAACCCTATAAAAAACTATCCCCATATCAGAATCAAGAGGTTCAAGTTTCATCTTAACAGGAACTCCTTTATGAAGACCTATTCCAACAATTTCTATGCTTTTTGCTATCGTTCTTTGTTTCATTTAGTTTTTATTACCTCTTTAGCTTCATCTAAAACATTTAAAATCCTAGTTTTTATCCAAGTTTTATCCATCCATTCTAAGGGATTAACTTCTAAACCTTGAACTAAAATTCCAAAATGAAGATGATCTCCAAATACCGCCCCTGTTGAACCTGTATTTGCAATCTTTTGGTTTCTTTTTACTTCATTATCAATTTTCACATGAAATTTACTCGTATGAGCATATAATGACTGTAGTCCTAACTTGTGATCAATAATTAAAGTATTTCCATAAATTCCTAAAAAACCATCAAATATAACTTTTCCTGCATTTGAGACTTTTATTGGCGCATGTTTAATACTTGCCCAATCCATACCTAGATGCCAAGCCTCATCAATCTTTTCTTTTTCGTAAAAATATTCTCTTCTTTCTGCAAATCCTGCAAATGTTTTAGAACCTTCTAATCTCTTAAATGCACTAATTTTATATTTTTTAATTATATCTCGAGACATATTTTTCACAGAAACATTTTTAATTGTATCAATATTTTCTTGTCTCAATTTTTTATTTTGTTTAACAAAGATTTCTGCATTATTAGAAGGAATTGTATAATCACTTTTTTTCAATACTGGAATAGAAACTTTATTTATAAATTTTTTTGAAATATTTATATTGTCATTTTTAATTTTTAGATCTTTAATATATAAAGGCACTTTAGTTACACTTTTATTATTTGCTTTATCAATAGCTACCAAATTTACTCTTTGGAATTCTTCAATTTCAATTGGCCAAGCAATAATAGCTGCATAAAAATTTTCTTTTTGAAAAGGTATTAGTTCATATTTATATTTATTATTAAAAGAAATATATTTTTTACTTAAATTTTTATCACTAACCTCTACTACGACAGCAGCACTTCCTCCACGTTTTATATTGTATGAATTTGATACTATGTTTGCAATAGGTTTTTTTCTATCTATACTTAAATCAAATTCTTGATAAGTTTTATTACCTTGGAAAAAATTCCAACTACTATTATCAATAACTTCAATTGCTAATTTTATTTTTTCTACTTTTGGTTCTAAGCTAAAACCTTCAATATCAAACATAACACTTGTTTGTTTAGCACTAATACTTTTACCCAATAAAACAGTTTCACTGCTATCATTTTTATAATATACTTTATATGACTTAATTCCACTTTGATCAAAAAGTGAAACATTTAATTTATCTTTTAAATTCCAATAACCATTATTCTCAAATGCAATTTTTGGACTATTTTTTTCAAATTGAGGTGATAAATAAACAAATACACCTGCTGCTACAATTAATAAAACAATAATTAATGATAAAATATTTTTTAAACTATTATTACTACGTCGTCTCAAGAACTTCCTTTAAAACTATTTCTCTTACATTTTCAATATCTAAAGTATCAAAAGTACAACCTGCTGCATTAAAATGACCACCGCCATCAAATTTACCAGCTACTTTTGATACATCAATTTTACCTTTTGAACGGATAGAAACACGACTTACACCACTTACTATTCTTACAAAAAAGGCTACTTTTACAATTTGCATACTCATAATCATATTTAATGCATCTTCACAATCTCTATTATGAGCACCTGTTTCTTTAAACCATTCCTCTTTAGCATGTATAGTTGCAACTTGACCTTCATTATAAAGTTCAAGACTTTCTAATACTTTTGGAATAATTCTATATTTTGCTAAAGAATCTCTTCTTTTCATTTTATTTGCAATATCAGAAGGACTTGCACCAAACTCTACTAAATGATTTACTTTATCAAAAGTCATTTCATCACAACGACCAAGTGAAAAAGCTAGAGAATCGTCATATATACCAACATACAATGAAGTTGCAGTATCCTTTGTAATATATAATCCATTATATTTGAAAAAAATCATATACAATTTCAGCCGTAGAACTTTTCATAGGATCAACTAAATTAATAGTTCCATAATTGTTATTTGATTGATGATGGTCAAAATTAATCAATGGAATTTCAGAATCAAGTTCAAAACCTAATCTTTTAATCGTTCCACAATCAACAGAAATAGCCAAATCAAAAAACTTTGGGAACTGATCAGTGATTTTATCAAATCCCTTCATGAAATTTAAATTCTGAGGTAAGTCAGAACTAATATTAAAAACTTTGTGTTTAATCTTATTTTCATGAAATAAATTTGATAAAGCTAAGGCAGAAGAGATAGAATCTGCATCAGGATTTACATGCGTTATTATGAGTATATATCTACTCTTTTCAATAAGCTCTAAAGCTTTTGAATAATCTGACATATTAATTTTATTACTTACTATAAAGTCTTTTTTCATAAGATGTAGTATGCCTTTATTTAATTAACCAATAGTAAATATCTATTAGTCAAACTTCATTGAAAAATCTAGCCAAGTTGCTTGATGTATTATACTTCCAGAACTTAATGCGTCAACACCAGTTTGAGCATACATTCTTACTGTATCTAAAGAGATATTCCCTGATGCTTCAAGTAATACAGCAGGATGATTTTCATCTCTATATTTTACAACTTCTTTAATTTGCTCAGGAGACATATTATCACACATAATAATATCACCACCAGCTTCCATAGCTTCTTTTACTTGTTCAAACGTTTCACACTCTATTTCAATTTTTGTAACCCAAGAAATTCTCTTTCTTGCAGATTTAATAAAACCTTTTAAATCAGTAATTGTTCTTAAGTGAGTATCTTTTAACATCAAACAATCATCAAGTCCAAGTCTATGATTGATAGCTCCACCAATTCTTGAAGCATACTTTTCAAAATCTCTTAGCTGTGGTCTTGTTTTTCTAGTATCTAATAATGCCACATCTAAATCATCTATTTTAGAAGCAAACTTATTTGCCATAGTTGCAATTCCACTTGCGTGTTGAAGCATATTTAAAAAAGTTCTTTCACTTGATAAAAGAATAGAAGCTTTTCCTTCAAGTTTAGCAATGATATCACCTTTTTGTAATACATCACCATCATGCTTTAAAAACTTACAATCAAATTTTTCTGTTTTTGCTAGTGCTTTAGCATAAATTTCACCAGCTAAGATTCCCTCGTCTTTAGCTATAACATGAGCTTTAAATCTTCCTTTAGGAGCAACATCGAAGAATAAATCTCCTCTACCATTGTCTTCAACAATAGCATTCTTTACAAATTTTTTAATATTTATCATACTTCAAACATCCTCTCTAAAGCAACTCTTGCCCATTTTGTTACATCTTCACTTACTTTAATTTCACACTCTTCGCAAATATTTCCATCTTCAATAGACTTTAATGTTTTATACACATCTTCTAACGTTGTTTCATTCATAGTTGGACATTCTGGCTTAGTTGAACTTAAAATGTAAGTATTCTTTTCCCTTAATCTATTTACCATATTAAATTCAGTACCAACAGCAACTTTTTGGTCAATTGGTAGTTCAGTGATATATTTAATAAGTTGAGATGTTGAACCAACAAAATCAGCAGCATCACATATTGCAGGATCACACTCTGGATGAACAGCTATTAAAATATCTTCATACTTTTCTCTATAAAATTCAATATCTTCAATAGTAAATAGTTGATGAACTGAGCAAAATCCGTTATAACAAATAATATCAGCTTCTTTTAAATCAGAACCATCTCCAACGATTGCAGACTTTAAATTCATCTGTTTTGCAAAGTTTTGGCCTAAACATCTATCTGGTACAAAGAAAATTTTCTTTCCAGATTCTAAGCCTTTTTCAATAATTTTATAAGCATTCGAAGAAGTACAAACCATACCACCCATTTCACCAACTCTAGCTTTTACTGCTGCACTAGAATTAATATATGTTATTGGTAAAAGTTCATCATTTGAAATTCCAGCTTCATTTATTTTTACTAGATTCTCTTGATAATAGCCTTCGTCAATCATTCTAGCCATTGCACAACATGCAATTTTTGGCATTAATACAGTTTTTTCAGGACTTAGTACTTTTACACTTTCACCCATAAAACCAACACCACAAAATACAATATATTTTGAATCAGTCTCTTTAGCTCTTTTTGCTAATTCTAGTGAATCACCCGTAATATCTGCAAGTTCAAATACTTCATCTCTTTGATAAAAGTGTGCAACTAGCGTCACATCAAGTTCTTCTTTTAATCTTAAAATTTCTTCTTTTAAATTCAAAGTCAACCCTCTTGATTTAATTAAATGGGAATATAACAAAATTTTAGTTATAATCCTGTTAATCAAATCAAACATAATTAATTATAAGGTAATAAATGGACTTTCTTTTAAACTTTAACATCCTATTTTTTTTAACAGCATACCTTGCTGGTTCAATTCCTTTTGGTCTACTTTTAGCAAGTACTTTTGCAGGAGTAAACATAAAAGAACATGGTAGTAAATCAATTGGTGCAACAAATGTACTAAGGGTTGTAAAAGAAACAAATCCAAGTTTAGCAAAAAAGCTAAGTATTGCTACGGTTATATTAGATGCGCTAAAAGGAACTATTGTTTTACTTATTGCAATTGCAATGGGTGCAAGTGAATCTACACTATGGGGTATTGCAGTATTAGCAGTACTTGGACATTGCTACTCTATTTTCTTAGGACTTGAAGGTGGAAAAGGAGTAGCAACAGGACTTGGAGTATTTTTAGTTTTAATTCCTATTCCTACATTAATTGGTGCTGCTGTTTGGGTATTTTGTGGAAAAGTATTAAAAGTTTCATCTTTATCATCTTTATTAGGATTAACAGGTGTTGTAATTGCCGCACTGTTCATGAATAATGGTTTAGAAATAGGAAGTAATGCTCCAATGTATATTATTGCTTTTATAATATATTATAAACATATTCCTAATCTTATAAGACTAATAAAAGGAGAAGAAAAAAGGGTTATATAATCCTTTTTATTCTTCAAAAAAAACTTACTAAAATGAAAATATTAATTAAAAAACTAACATTTGACTGTATTATTGGAATACTTGATTTTGAAAGAGAAACTGTTCAAAAAGTTATCATTGATATATCTTTTAAATATAAGTATAAAAATAGAAAAGAATTTATTGATTATTCTGAAATTTCAAAATCTATTGAAAAGATAATGAAAGAAAAAAAATTTAAACTTTTAGAAGAAGCAATTATCTATATAGAAAAGTATCTTTATAAAAAATATAAAATTAAAAAACTAAAACTAAAAATCTCAAAACCTAATATTTTAACAAACTGTATAGTTTCTTTAAAAAACAGTTAAAATATAACAAAAACGCATATTTAAAATCTAGCTTAAATTTACCATCAAATCAACTTGAAAAGACCTATTTAAGAAAACTTTAAATTTTACTTCTGTAGAATTTGTGCAACGGTCTAATTGGAAAAGTATTTAAAGTACGCACTTTAAATTGTTCGCGCGTCCAATTAACTGATTTAAAATTTCGAAATTCTAGGAGAACAAATGAAAAAATTCGCAAAAATGAGTTTAGTAGCAGCTATCGCTGTAGCTGGAACTGTAGCATCTGCACAACCTTTAGCAGAAGCAATTAAAAATGTAGACGTATCTGGTACTGTTGTATATAGATATAATGACATTAACTATGATAGTGATGCTAATTCATCTACAGATAACAACTATAAAGTAGCTGTATCTTTAAAATCTAAAGTTACTGATGATGTAACTTTCAACTCTAGATTTATTGTTGGTGGAGATAATGGTGGATTTGCTTCATTAGATACTCAAAATGATGCTGATACTGGTGTTGGTGTTGATTTAACTTGGGCAAACTTTGCTTATACTGGTATTGCTAACACTACTGTAATCGTTGGTAAGCAAGCTGTTGCAACTCCATTTACTAAAGCAACTGATTCTGATGGTTCTGAGCAAACTGGTACTGGTATCGTTGCTATGACTACTATGGGTCCTGTTACTGCTGCTGCTGGTTACTTTAACCAAACTAACGTTGTTGCAGACAGAAACTTAATGGTTGCTGCATTAATGGGTTCTTTTGGTCCTGTTAACGCTAAAGCTTGGTACTTAGATGCTGACGAAACTTTTGATCAGTACTTCTTAAAAGTAAGTGGAAAAATGGGTCCTGTAGCTGCATACGCACAATACTCTGATAGAGATACTGATGATTCTAATGCTGACATCAACTTATTAAAAGTTGGAGTTTCTGCTAAATTCGGTATGTTCAATGCTGCTGTAACTTATGCTAAAACTGGTGAAGATGGTTCTGGTATCATCAATGCAGTATCTGAAAACTCTGCAATTGGTTGGTCTACATCTTTACATAATAAAGTTGACTCTGATGGTTACTGGATTGATTTAGGTGCACAAGTTATGCCTAAATTACACATTGGTTTAAACTATGACAAAACTGAGCAAGATAATGTTGATGATGTAGAACATGAAGAATATCACGTTCAATTCACTTACAAACATGCTAAAAATCTTTCTGCATATGTAAGAATCGGTCAAGGTGAAAACAACACTGTAGATTACGATAGAGGTAGATTACAAGTTGAATATAAATTCTAGTCTTGAATTTATAAATTTACTAAACTCTTAAAAGGTTAGAAGCTTTTGCTTCTAACCTTTTTTTATTTATATCTTAAAAGAATTATGATAAAATGTTCCTTTAAAAAAAAGGATAAAAATGAAACTTCTCACTACTATTACTTTAGGACTATTAACAACTATATCACTAAATGCAAAAACAACAATGTGTTTTAAAGAAAATCATTTATCTATGACTACTATTGAAACTATTGCCCTTGATGGTGGAGAATGTAGTTCTTCTAAAAATGTCCAAGATATGAAAAAAGATGGTTGGTCTGTAGATGATATAAAAATTGAAAAAGCAACAAATGGAAATAACTATATTTATGTTTTCAAAAAAGATGAAATAAATACAACTTCAATCAATGAAGAAAAACTAGAACAAAAAATCTTACAAAGACTAGAAACAAGAAAAAAAGAAGAACAACTCACTAGAAAAAGAGAAATTAAAGTTAGAATGTCAAAAGATGGTAAGAAATTATATATTAATAAATGTCAAAACTGTCATGGCGAAAAAGCAAATGAACTAGTAGGAAACTCTAGAGACTTAACAAAATTAAACTTTTTTGATTTTAAAACTACAATTAGAGATTATGGTTTAGGTGAATATGATAGAGGTACTGCCTTTAGTATGTTACCATATGCCAATTTAATGGATTCAAGAGATATTAAAAATGTATATTCATATATTTATAGTTTAAAACCTAAAAAGAATCAACAAGATTTAGAAAAAGAATTAGAAGAGGAATCTAAATAATTAATGGATGCCTATGAATATTCGGAATTACTAAAACTACTTAATACAAAACTTGAAAATATCAAGAACATTTTAAAACCAGAAACTTAAA
>LLEJ01000143.1_pt1 | contig 10975 bp, 10 predicted proteins | sample 595831 | NCBI WGS metagenome assembly LLEJ01 (sample SAMN02919310, study PRJNA255460) | bioreactor metagenome | biome: chemostat; feature: culture 2011_10.1; material: sediment; isolation source: day101 10degC chemostat 2011 inoculated with Wadden Sea sediment taken from... | place: Germany: Bremen... | reverse complement strand
CATGAACATTTTTGCTTGGCTATCTGCTTTGTCGCTACTAGAGCTACTAGTTAGATTGAAGATGTCCACATAACCGTATAGATCAAAAATGCCAGAACGACCGCCAAATTCCATCTCTAGGTAATCATGATCTGAGTTACCAGGTTTTTCATTGAACGCACCCATAAGGTTAAATTGCATCCATTTATAGTCATTTTCATGGATGTCGCCTTGTGAATAATCAGCGGCCAAAACTGGAGCTGAGGTCGCGGCTAATAGACCAAGAGTAATAAGTGATTTGCGCATAGGGGAACTCTCTTTAGTTAATGTTGTATAAGCCGCATCCGTGGCCGCTCATTTCCGTAGTGGTGCAAATCATAGCGATATATTTCACAATTAAAAGTGAGGTAATGTAGAAACCACAATTTTATTTGTGACCAATATCAAATAATCGATCTAAATTAGGGAACTTTTATCTGTGCTAATTTTATTGCAGTGTTGTTGCAGTTATTTGATGATCTATCTCACATTTTTTGTGATACTTCCAGTTATTCGATTGCCTTCACTCTATCAACAGTAAAAGTTAGTTAGTCTCCACAAGCCTTGTATTTATTGACTTTATGAGTCGTTGATATTCATTCTCGATATAAATGTCGATGCAATTTGAGTGTGATGCCTTTATCGTCATGGCAATAAATTAGTTCTATTTTTTGATGTTAGACGTATTCATTGTGAATAGAAAGCTTCTAAGTTGTTAATAAAAAACGAGTTTATGATTTATATGAGTTTTACTCGTGTCTATTGTGAGTACACTCATATTACAGAGCAGTCGATTTTTCAGATTAGTATGAGAAAGCAGATTCCAATAAAAAAGGGCAACTGATTATCAGTTGCCCTTCAAATGCTAAATGAATAGATTACTCTTTTCGGTATCTTGCTTTTTCCAGTAATGCATTAAAATAATGTCGTAATGAGTAAAGCATTATCAGGCTAGGAATGACCATAAGAGCCGTAATAATAAAGAAGAGTGACCAATCATTAAGGTAGTCCGCAAGCTCCCCACTGAATGAGGCTAGTGTTGTCCGACCTAAGTTACCCAATGACGCTAAAAGTGCATATTGAGTTGCTGAGAAGGCCTGTCCGGTTAACATGGTTAAGAAGGAGACAAACGCAACAGTAGAGAAAGCCGTTGTAAAGTTGTCTACAATAATGGTCGCCAAGAAAAGGTGTTCATTTGGACCTACGCTGGCCATCCAAGCAAACATTAAGTTGCTTGAAGCCATGGCGATACCACCAATCATTAATCCGCGAACAATGCCAAATTTAACATTGAACATACTGCCGACCAGTGTAAAGAATATGGTGACCCACCAGCCGATTAGTTTGGAGTATTGTCCAATCTGCTCATTACTAAAGCCAACCTCTTTGTAAAAGGTTATCGACATTCTTCCCAAGAATGCTTCGCCAATTTTAAAGAGAAAAACAAACAAGAGGAGCGTCAATGCGACTTGCACTCCATTTCGTTTGAAGAAATCTAGGAATGGTTCTACGACGGTTACGCTGATCCATGCTGCGACACGGGATTTGACGATTTTGTTGTGTCGTTCAAGAGCAATATTCTGAAGCTCTTCACGTTTCGTTTTAGGTTCTCCGACGAGCAAAGTGAAGACCATTAGGATGACGATAACGAAAGCCATGCCGTAATACACTCCATTCCATCCAATACTATCAGCGTTGACGAAGGCGAGATAACCAGGTAGTGAGTATCCCGTCCACCAACCGATGACTGCCATTGCGGAAGCCTGCGGCAGCTTACTCTCTTCAGATTTAGGGAACGTGTCGATACGAAATGCATCGATCGCAATATCTTGAGTAGCGGAAGCCGTAGCGATACCCAGAGCGAGCATAGAGGTCAGCATTAAGTCATCGGCAGGGTTTACACCCGCGATAAAGAGTGTGCAGACTAAAATGATGCATTGGCAGAAAAAGACCCAGCTTTTTCGCTGTCCTAAGAGTGAATGTAATACGGGGAGTTTGACTCTGTCTACAATCGGTGCCCACAAGAAGTTAATAGCATAGACAGCAAATACAGAGCCAAAATAGCCGATAGCGGCACGAGTCAAGCCAGCATCTTTGAGCCAACCAGACATGTTGGAACCAATCAACACCCACGGAAAACCACTAGAGCAACCTAGCATCATCACCCATAAGAGCCGTTTATCAAGATAGCTTTTAAGTGTTTCAGTCCAAGTCATTTGATTTGTCATCCAACATTCCTTGTTAATGAATAGAATGAAAAAGGGGGACATAAAAAGAGTCGACCAATGTCGACTCTTTTTAGATGAGTTACTTTTGTATAGTTACTTTCGTTATGACGATAGCTTTAACAGGGACATCATGATAGCTACCGATAGACGCGGTTTGTTGTGTTGCCATTTTTTCGATGGTATCAAAACCTTTCGTTACCTTGCCAAATACAGCATAACCAGCACCTTTCTCTGAAGCATCTAGAAAATCGTTGTCAGCATAGTTGATAAAGAATTGGCGAGTAGCAGAATCAGGATCTGACGTTCTAGCCATCGCAATCGTTGTTTTTTGTTTTTTAGGCCGTTATTCGCTTCATTCTTAATTGGAGCATTAGGTTTTATTTGTTTCATATCCGTATCAAAACCTCCGCCTTGCGCCATAAATCCACGAATAATACGGTGGAATACCGTGCCTTCATAACTGCCATCTTCGACATACTTTAGGAAGTTTTCAGTTGAAATAGGTGCGTTTTTCGAGTCAAGTTCGATGGTAAAGTTACCGACAGACGTTTCCACGTTAACATTTGGAGCCGCCATTACAGAGGCACTAAAAAGACAGAGTAGAGAGATAAACAGATTACGCATTAAAAGCGCTCCTTCATATAGTTATTAAGTTCAGCGTCATTTGCTATTTCGGCCAACACCAAGCTCGTGACATCATTTACAATCTGTTCAATTTGAGAATCAGAGGCGCTAAAAGTTCCCGTTTTGCTTGCAGAACCATTAAATATTTTCACTAACTTTCCAGCCGGTGTTTCTGCGGTTATTTGCAGCGTGATTTTGGCATCCATTTCATTGGACATAATACTGTGTTGTACATTGACTAACAGCTGCTGAATTTCAAGTGTAACGCTGTTTTCACTGTTAACTGACGTTCGGAAACCTTGAGATTGAAGTTGATCTTGAAGGGCCGATTCTAATGTGATTCTGATGTTCTGTTTTGCATGAACAGGTTGGATGTTATTGCGGCCACTATCGATAAGCGCAACATATTGAGCTGAACGCACATCTTTGCTATCTAGCGAAAACATCAGATTATCAACGGTTTTATTTTGGCTTGTTGTCGTTTGCGGAATAAAATTAACCTGAGGCTCCTTTGGGGAAGAAGAACAAGCAGCCAATAATAATATGGATGCTGCAATTAACAGTTTTTTCATGAATAATGTCCTTTTAATGTCTACGCAATAAAAATTGAATTCTACAATCATAAGTAATTACTTAGTCGCTTGTAAAATAACAAATTTATTATTGCCTGCTATTTGTTTGACTTGTGACCGAGTAAACAGTCTCACTAGTTTATCATCGTAGCCTAGGTGGCGGTTACCAATAACTATTAGTTTTCCATTGCTACCTAGAACTTGCTTTGCATCACAGAACATCTGCCAAGCAATGTGATCAGTTATTGCGTTGTTTTGATGGAATGGTGGATTACAGACAATTAAATCGGCACTTTCTGAGCGAAACCCATCCAGACAATTATTCGCAATAAATTGAAACCGGTCCGATTGCTCAATTGTGCTCTCTACATTGAGTTTTGCCGATGCCAAAGCCATATAACTTTCATCCACGCAGGTTATTTTGGCCTGTGGGTTTAGTTGAGCGGCTTTAACCGACAGCACGCCATTACCGCAACCAAGGTCAATAATATGCTTCAAAGTTGGGTCACTTGGTAGATGCTTAAGCATCAATCGAGCACCGAGATCTAGGCTTTCACCAGAATAGGTGTTTGGGTAATTCTTAAGTGAAAATGTTTCATCGTCAACGGGCCACTCAGTAATTGACTCGACGAGTTGAATTTGTTGACTGTTTGGCTGACTAAATACCAACCTATGTTTTTTCTTTGCAAGTGATGTTGTCGTTATACCAAGATACTTCTCAAACAACTTAAGCGTTGAGGAATGAATATCCTTGGCTTTATTCACGGCAATAACGGGGCAACTTTTCGTTAACTGAGTCCTAAGTTGGTATAATTGCCAGGTAAGTAAGCGGTTGTTTTTCGGTATCTGTAATAAAACTAAGTCAATGTTTTTTGGAATGTCATTTAGAGCATCAATGCATTGAATAGGCGGGTTTTTATTGACTTCAATATTTCGTAAAGCACCTTGATGAGCAATATAAGAGTCGCTCATCATCGTGACATTGTGTTTTTCTGAAAACCAGCACGAAAGCGCACCAAAATTATCATTTAAGATGAGGACGTTGAGACCATCGGCTAAATTTAACCCTTCAACATGATTGATTAAGTATTCATCCCCCGCATCCCAAGCTTGTAATGGCTCGTTTGATCGTTTGGGAAAACGGAAAAGAGACAGATCTCTTTGCAATATAGAAAGGTGAGTATTCGCTTCGCTCATAGTGTTGCAGGCTGTCTGATTGAATGAAAAGGATGAAGATTATCGCAGATGGCTGAGTAAGTTGCTATTGTTAGCGTTCGCCATTAAGGTTATTCGTTTTTTTGTGATGTTAATGCCATGATATAACCCCTATTAGGTATTAATGTCTATCCTGGAGACAAGTATCATATTCGCCCTTGCAGGGCGGTTAATCCAATAAAAATTAGAGACCAGATTATGCGTCAAGAAATTATCGAAAAAAAATTGCATAACGCCTTTTCCCCAAAACATCTGCAAGTCGTCAATGAAAGTTATATGCATAATGTTCCCGCTGGGTCCGAAAGTCACTTTAAAGTCATTGTGGTTAGTGATGAGTTTGATGGGCTGCGTCTGATAGCAAGGCATCGTAAGATAAACCAACTTCTTGCCGAAGAGCTGCAAGATGGTTTACATGCGTTATCTATTCACACCTATACAGAATCTGAATGGCTGATAGAAAGTGGATTGGTTCCAAAAACGCCAGATTGTTTAGGCGGAAATAAAAAATAATTTAATGCTAAGACAGTGCACGTTATTGAGATAAACGACCTAGAATTTAGACAGACAGATTAGAGCTTTAATCAAGCGCAGAGTGCTTACTCATGTCAAATGTTAAGGAAATGGATCAGAATCAAACATTGACTCCATGATCTGTTGCTGAAAATGTTAACAATTGTGCTTAAGTTCAAACTTATTGATATTTGTTCGATTTCTGGGCCGCAAGGTGAAAAAAAATCACAGTCATTGGTGCCTTAGACCATGGCGTCATGTCTCGAAAAAATGCTAAACTGTCGAGCCTAATAACCCTCTCTGTAAGTATTGTGAAGGGTTAATTAATAGAATATTGCAATCTCGACCCATGTGAGCGGTCGGGAAATGACACAAGCATGTCGTGTGTAGATGTCACGCAAAACAGAATCTTTTTCCCGATAAAATAGTGCAAGTGCGTATGATTACAATAAAAAAGGGTCTAGACCTTCCGATTTCGGGAGCTCCTGCCCAGGTGATTAATGATGGTAAATCCATCAAAAAAGTCGCCTTGCTAGGCGAAGAGTACGTTGGTATGCGTCCTACGATGTATACTCGCGTTGGAGATGAAGTAAAGAAAGGCCAAGTTCTTTTTGAAGATAAAAAGAATCTAGGTGTTCTATTTACCTCTCCTGCAAGTGGTAAAGTTATCGAAGTAAACCGTGGCGCAAAACGTGTGCTTCAATCTGTTGTGATTGAAGTTGCAGGTGATGAGCAAATTACATTTGATAGCTTTGATTCCAAAGCATTGGCAACCCTTGACCGTGAAATAGTTAAGAAGCAGCTAATTGACTCTGGAATGTGGACTGCATTGCGTACTCGTCCGTTCAGCAAGGTCCCTGCTGTTGATTCAAACACCAAGGCAATTTTCGTTACAGCAATGGATTCCAATCCACTGGCTGCCGATCCTGAAGTGATTATCAAAGAACAATCCGAAGCATTTGTTGCAGGTCTTGATCTGTTAGCAAATTTATCTGATGGTAAGGTGTTTGTTTGTAAGAAAGGCACTAGCCTTCCTCGCAGTGAGCAGTCTAACGTTGAAGAACATGTGTTTGATGGGCCTCACCCAGCTGGCTTAGTCGGTACACATATGCATTATCTGTATCCTGTAAATGCAGAAAATGTGGCTTGGAGTATCAATTACCAAGATGTTATCGCTATCGGCAAACTGTTCTTAACTGGTGAAATCTACACTGACCGCGTGGTCTCTTTAGGTGGCCCTGTTGTGACTAACCCTCGTCTTGTACGCACGCATATGGGTGCATGTATAGACGATATTGTTGATAACGAGTTAATGCCTGGAGAAGTGCGTGTTATTTCTGGTTCTGTTTTGACTGGTGTTCAAGCCGCTGGCCCTCATGCCTACCTTGGTCGCTATCACACACAGATCTCAGTATTACGTGAAGGCCGTGATAAAGAATTTTTTGGTTGGGCAATGCCTGGCAAAAATAAATTCTCGGTAACCCGATCTTTCTTAAGTCATCTATTCACTGGACAGTTATTTAATATGACAACGTCTCTGAATGGTGGTGAACGTGCAATGGTCCCGATTGGTAATTACGAAAAAGTGATGCCTCTTGATATGGAACCAACCTTGCTGCTTCGTGATCTATGTGCTGGAGACACAGACAGTGCACAACGTCTAGGTTGTCTAGAGTTAGATGAAGAAGATTTGGCATTGTGCACCTATGTATGTCCTGGCAAATATGAGTTTGGCGAAATGCTTCGCGATTGCCTAGATACAATAGTGAAGGAAGGGTAATCCATGCTTAAAAAGATAATTGAGGATATCGAACCGTATTTTGAAGCGGGCGGTAAATACGAAAAGTGGTATCCGCTTTACGAAGCGACAGCAACACTTTTCTATACTCCAGGTACGGTAACCCAACGTAGTTCTCACGTTCGTGATAGCGTTGATTTGAAACGTATCATGATCATGGTGTGGTTTGCTGTATTCCCCGCTATGTTCTGGGGAATGTACAATTCTGGTCATCAAGCGATTGTTGCCCTAAACCATATGTACGAAGGTGCTCAACTTGCAGAAGTAATATCTGGAAACTGGCACTACTGGTTAACAGAAGCCATCGCCGGCAGCCTTGGGGCTGATGCGGGGTGGGGTACTAAGATGCTTCTTGGTGCGTCATACTTCTTACCCATTTATGGCATCGTCTTCGCCGTCGGTGGTTTTTGGGAAGTACTTTTCTGTATCGTTCGTAAACATGAAGTAAATGAAGGGTTTTTCGTAACTTCTATTTTGTTTGCTCTGATTGTTCCGCCGACGCTTCCACTTTGGCAGGCTGCACTAGGTATTACTTTTGGTGTTGTTGTTGCTAAAGAGATCTTTGGTGGTACGGGTCGTAACTTCCTTAACCCTGCACTGGCTGGTCGTGCTTTCCTATTCTTCGCTTACCCTGCTCAAATTTCAGGTGATGCGGTTTGGACTGCTGCGGATGGCTTTTCTGGTGCAACGGCGCTAAGCCAATGGGCTCATGGTGGTTCTGGTGCACTTATACACAATGTAACTGGCGAACCTATCTCTTGGATGAACGCATTCTTAGGGAATATTCCAGGTTCTATCGGTGAGGTTTCAACGCTAGCATTAATGCTGGGCGCTGCATTGATTGTGTATATGGGTATTGCCTCATGGCGTATCATTGCAGGTGTAATGATCGGCATGATAGCGACTTCATTCCTATTTAACGTAATTGGCTCTGATACAAATGCAATGTTTGCCATGCCTTGGCACTGGCACCTAGTACTTGGTGGTTTTGCATTTGGTATGTTCTTCATGGCGACAGACCCAGTTTCAGCTTCGTTTACCGACAAAGGTAAATGGGCTTACGGCATTCTTATCGGTTTGATGTGTGTGCTTGTTCGAGTAGTCAACCCAGCCTACCCAGAAGGTATGATGCTGGCGATTCTATTTGCTAACTTGTTTGCACCACTTTTTCGATTATTTTGTCATCGAGAAAAACGTTAAGCGGAGGCAAGCACGCTATGGCAGGTAAAAACGATAGCATTAAGAAAACGCTGTTTGTTGTCATCGCAATAAGTTTGGTGTGCTCAGTAGTTGTTTCTTCTGCTGCGGTATTCTTACGCGACAAACAACAAGCAAATGCTGTTCTTGATAAACAGAAAAACATCGTAGCGGTGGCTGGACTTGAAAATAAAGAAGGTTCAATTACAGAGCTATTTACTCAGTATATTGAGCCACGCTTAGTTGATTTTGATTCTGGTAATTTTGTCGAAGGTGATGCGTACGCATATGACCAACGTCAAGCAGCTAAGAACTCGAAGCAGTCAGTGAAATTATCGGGTGAGCAAGACGAGGCGAAGATCATTCGTCGAGCCAACACTGGCCTTGTTTATCTTGTTAAAGATGGAAACGACGTATCTAAAGTCATTTTACCCATTCACGGCAACGGCCTTTGGTCAATGATGTATGCATTCATTGCTGTTGAGACAGACGGTAACACAGTTTCTGGTCTCACTTACTATGAGCAAGGTGAAACGCCTGGGCTTGGTGGTGAAATTGAAAATCCACGCTGGCGTAGCCAGTTCGTTGGTAAGAAACTGTTTGATGAGAACCATAAGCCAGCCATAAAGATTGTTAAAGGTGGCGCTCCAGCAGGCAGTGAGCACGGTGTTGATGGTCTTTCAGGTGCAACATTGACGGCGAATGGCGTACAAAATACGTTTGATTTCTGGTTGGGTGATATGGGCTTTGGTCCTTTCCTAACTAAAGTACGTGATGGAGGTCTGAACTAATGTCTATTGATGTTAAAGAGATGAAATCAAATCTTTTCGCTCCGGTCATAGATAATAATCCGATTGCCCTTCAGGTTTTGGGTGTGTGTTCTGCACTAGCAGTAACCACCAAACTTGAAACAGCATTTGTTATGACAATAGCGGTAATTTTTGTTACGGCATTCTCGAACTTTTTCGTTTCTCTTATCCGTCACCACATTCCAAACAGTGTACGAATCATCGTACAGATGGCGATTATCGCATCATTGGTAATCGTGGTAGACCAATTCTTGAAAGCGTATTTATACGATATATCTAAACAGCTTTCGGTATTTGTTGGTCTGATCATTACGAACTGTATTGTAATGGGACGCGCTGAAGCTTATGCGATGAAATCAGAACCGATTCCTTCTTTTTTAGATGGTATTGGTAATGGTTTGGGTTATGGTTTTGTACTTATCACTGTCGGTTTCTTCCGTGAACTATTTGGTTCAGGAAAACTGTTCGGAATGGAGGTTCTTCCTCTGGTTTCTGAAGGTGGTTGGTATCAGCCAAACGGCATGATGCTACTAGCACCATCGGCATTCTTCTTGATTGGCTTTATGATTTGGATTATTCGAATTATTAAACCAGAACAAATAGAAGCGAAGGAGTAAGGTCGTAATGGAACATTATATTAGTTTGCTTGTTCGTTCGATCTTTATCGAGAACTTAGCACTTTCGTTCTTCTTAGGTATGTGTACCTTCTTGGCGGTATCTAAGAAAGTTAAAACATCTTTTGGTCTAGGTGTAGCAGTTATCGTTGTTCTTACCATTGCGGTACCGGCGAACAACTTGTTGTACAACCTAGTTCTAAAAGATAGCGCGCTGGTTTCGGGTGTGGATTTAAGTTTCCTTAACTTCATTACCTTTATCGGTGTTATTGCTGCGTTAGTACAGATTTTAGAGATGGTGTTAGACCGTTTCTTCCCTCCTTTGTACAACGCTCTGGGTATCTTCCTTCCACTTATCACAGTGAACTGTGCAATATTTGGTGGTGTGTCATTCATGGTTCAACGTGATTACAACTTTGCAGAATCGGTCGTGTACGGCTTTGGTGCTGGTGTTGGTTGGATGTTGGCTATTGTGGCATTAGCGGGTATTCGTGAGAAAATGAAATATTCAGACGTGCCTCCAGGTCTTCGTGGACTGGGTATCACTTTTATCACTACTGGATTGATGGCGTTAGGCTTTATGTCTTTCTCTGGTGTTCAACTGTAAGTCGGGTAAACGACACAATAAATAAGGAATAGTAAATGCAAAGCATTATTCTTGGTGTAGTGATGTTTACCGTGATCGTACTGGCACTCGTTTTAATCATTTTAATGGCTAAATCGAAGCTCGTACCATCAGGTGACGTTACAATTACTGTCAATGGCGATCCTGAAAAAAGTTTCATTACTTCTCCAGGTGATAAACTTCTCAGCGCTATGGCGGGTAGTGGTATATTTGTATCCTCCGCTTGTGGCGGTGGTGGTTCATGCGGCCAGTGTCGTGTGAAGGTGAAATCTGGTGGTGGCGATATTCTGCCTACAGAACTTGATCACATCACTAAAGGCGAAGCGCGTGAAGGTGAGCGTTTAGCTTGTCAGGTTGCGATTAAAGCTGACATGGATATCGAACTACCTGAAGAGATCTTTGGCGTTAAGAAGTGGGAATGTGAAGTTCTTTCTAATGACAACGAAGCGACCTTTATTAAAGAACTTGTACTTAGGATCCCTGAGGGTGAAGAAGTACCGTTCCGTGCTGGTGGGTACATTCAGATTGAAGCTGAAGCTCACCACATCAAATACTCGGATTTCGATGTTCCTGATGAATATCGTGGCGACTGGGACAAGTTCAATTTGTTCCGCTACGAGTCTATCGTAAAAGAGCATTCGATCCGTGCATACTCTATGGCGTCATACCCAGAAGAGGAAGGCTTGATTAAGCTTAACGTACGTATCGCTACTCCGCCGCCGAATAATCCGAATGTACCACCGGGCATTATGTCTTCGTATATTT
>LLEJ01000142.1_pt1 | contig 10986 bp, 7 predicted proteins | sample 595831 | NCBI WGS metagenome assembly LLEJ01 (sample SAMN02919310, study PRJNA255460) | bioreactor metagenome | biome: chemostat; feature: culture 2011_10.1; material: sediment; isolation source: day101 10degC chemostat 2011 inoculated with Wadden Sea sediment taken from... | place: Germany: Bremen ... | reverse complement strand
TTTCTTTATCCGTTGCATCTTGTATAGCTTGTTTTACATTTGCTTGTAAGTCAGCTGGTAATTTGTCCCAAAATTTTTGAGACATTACTACTAAGTATCCTAAGTAACCATGATTTGTAACTGTTAAGTATTTTTGAACTTCATGAAACTTCTTAGTAAAGATGTTAGAGTTTGTATTCTCTTGACCATCAATTACACCTTGTTGTAATCCTGAATAAACTTCAGAGAAAGGCATCATTTGTGGATTTGCACCAACTGCATGGAATTGGGCTTCAAGAACTTTTGAAGACATAATTCTAAACTTTTGACCTTTTGCATCTTCTGGTTTAATTAGAGGTTTTTTAGATGATGATAATTGTTTAAAGTGATTATCCCAAAAGTTTAAAGCTACATATCCCTTTGCTGTAACCATTTCTTTTAGCTTTTCTCCCACTTTACCATCTTGTACTCTATGTAAGTGACCCATATCTTTAAAAAGAAAAGGTAAATCAAATAGTGCTAACTGAGGTACAATTTTACCAAATTTAGAAAATGATGGTGCTGCCATTTGAACTGAATCAAGTTTTAATGCTTTTAACACGGCATTATCTTTATATAATTGTGAAGAAGGATAGACTTGTACGTCAATTCTTCCTTTAGACAATTCTTCTAGTCTTTGTTCAAAGAAATCTGCTGCCTTACCTTTTGGTGTGTTAGGACTTACTACATGTGAAAACTTTAGTACAAATTGTCCTGCTGTATCAGCTTGTTTTGTAGCTATTGTTTTTTCTTCCTTTTTGTTTTCCCCACAACCAGTAAATATCAGCATTGATGTTACAGTAATACTAGATATTAAACCTTTCATTGTAGTCGTCATTTTTTCTCCTTTTTTCTTACCTTTAGAAAATTATAATCTAAAGTTATGTACCTATTATGTAGATTAAAAAAAATTTCCAAATTTATTTTTGAGGTGTTACATTATGGTGTTTTTTGTATAAAAAGTTAAGAATTTTGTAAGTTTGATTTTAAATTTATAATAAGGTTAAACCACCGGAAGAACCGATGGTTTAAGAGAGAAACTATTTAGTGTTTAATGCACCTTTAATTAAGTCTTCTCCAATTTTTCTGTCACTGTAGAATTCAGGGTAAATTTTACTTACTGCAGTAGCCCAAGCATTTCTTTGCTCAGGAGTTAAAGTAATGATTTCTAAATTACCAGTTTTTTCAGCATATGCTTTGATTTCATTAAATTGTTTAGTATTTAATTCTTCAGCATATTCTCTTTCTTTCATTGTTGCTTCATTCATAGCTTGAGTAACTTTTGCTTGTAAATCAGCAGGTAATTTGTTCCAGAATTTTTTAGACATTACAACTAAGTAACCTAAGTAACCGTGATTTGTTACAGTTAAATATTTTTGTACTTCATGGAATTTTTTAGTAAAGATGTTAGAGTTTGTATTCTCTTGACCATCAATTACACCTTGTTGTAATCCTGAATAAACTTCAGAGAAAGGCATCATTTGTGGGTTTGCACCAACTGCATGGAATTGTGCTTCAAGAACTTTTGAAGACATAATTCTAAACTTTTGACCTTTTGCATCTTCTGGTTTAATTAATGGTTTTTTAGATGAAGATAATTGTTTAAAGTGGTTATCCCAGAAATTTAATGCTACGATTCCTTTTTTAGTAACCATTGCTTTAAGTTTTTCACCTACTTCACCATCTTGTACTCTATGTAAGTGATCCATATCTTTAAATAAAAATGGTAAATCAAATAATGCTAAGTTTGGTACAATTTTACCAAATTTAGAAAAAGATGGTGCTGCCATTTGAACAGAATCTAATCTAATTGCTTTTAATACCGCGTTGTCTTTATATAATTGAGAAGAAGGATAAACTTGTACATCGATTTTTCCACCTGACAATTCTTCTAATCTTTGTTCAAAGAATCTTGCTGCTTTTCCCTTTGGTGTATTATCACTTACAACGTGAGAGAACTTTAATGTATACTCCGCTGCTAATCCTGATGTAGCAAGTACTGCTGCTGCAACTGCTCCAATTACTAATTTTTTCATTTTCACTCCTTAAATTTGTATATGAAAAAAGTATAATTAAAAGTTGTGTAAGAGTTATGTAGAAAAATGTAAATTTTGAAAAAAAACAATAGAAAAATAGCATGAAAATAGCATTTTAAATAATTACAACTTTTTTGTAAAAAATGATTTTAAAAATTTTATTTTTTTACTTCTTTATTATATTAACTGTGTAATTGGAATTTTGGGCACCACCTTGTTTAACCATTTTTTAAACAAATTTAGGGTATATTATCTGACTTTATGAGGAATATAAAGATACTAATTTAAAAGGAAAAAGATGGGATGTAATTTAGATTTACTTACTTCTTTTAAAGATAACTGTGGTTTTGGTTTAGTAGCGGATTTAAAAAATAGACCAAGTCATGAGAATTTAGAAGATGCTATAACTTCGCTTGAGCGAATGATGCACAGAGGTGCAGTGGCAGCAGATGGTAAAACTGGAGATGGTTCAGGTTTATTATTATCAATGCCAAATAGATTTATGAGAAAAGTAGCTAGTGAAAAGGGTATTGATTTACCTGAAACTTATGCAGTAGCTATGATATTTACAAAAGATTTAAATGATATTGATACTTTCATTGAACATTGTGAAGAGAATGATTTAAAAGTATTATTAACTAGAAAAGTACCTATTGATAAAGATGCCTTAGGGCAACAAGCATTAGATACTTTACCACATATTATTCAAGTTTTTGTTAGTGCAAATGCATTAATGTCATCTAAAAGATTTGATGCAATGCTATATTTAACTAGAAAAGAGTGTGAACACAAACTAATAGATAAAAAAGATTTTTATATTCCAACATTTTCATCAAAAGTTATTGCGTATAAAGGGCTAATTATGCCTACGCATATTAAGCACTTTTATGTTGATTTAAGAGATGATGATTTTAGAATCTCATTTTCATTATTTCACCAAAGGTTTTCAACTAATACTCTTCCTCAGTGGAGATTAGCACAACCATTTAGAGCAATAGCACATAATGGAGAGATTAACTCGGTTGAAGCAAATAGAGTTAATGTTCAGATTAAATCAGAAGATATTAAATCTGAGATTTTTACAGAAGAAGAAATAAAAAGAATTTTACCAATTTTACAAACAGGTTCTTCAGATTCTGCTTCATTAGACAATATGTTTGAATTTTTACTTGCAAATGGTGTTGATTTCTTTAAGGCTGCAAGATCTTTAGTTCCTGCACCTTGGCAAAATGCACCACATATGGATGCTGACTTAAGAGCATTTTACGAATATGCATCAACTGCAATGGAAGCTTGGGATGGCCCTGCTGCAGTTTCATTAACTGATGGTAGACATATTGGTTGTTTAATTGATAGAAATGGTTTAAGACCTTCTAAATATGTAATTACTAAGAATCATAAGATATATATTACTTCAGAGTATGGAACAGTAAGTTTAGATGAAGATAATATTTTAGAAAGAGGAAGACTTCAATCAGGAGAAATGATTGGTCTAGATCTTAAGCATGGAAAAGTTTTAAAAGAAGAAGATATTAATGATTATTTAAAATCTTCACAAAACTATGGTAAATGGCTAAATGCTGATATGGATTATCTTCAAGAGTATATTGATGAATCTTTCTTAGATACAGATGATTATAAGATGGAAGAACTAGAGAAAAACAAAAGTATTTTAATATCACTTATGAAGCAATTGATCAAATTATTGAACCAATGGCTAAAGATGGTAAGGAACCTGTAGGTTCTATGGGTGATGATACACCATTAGCATGTTTCTCTCAAGTAAATAGAAACTTTACTGACTTCTTTAGACAAAAGTTTGCACAAGTTACAAATCCTCCAATTGACCCATATAGAGAAAAAATTGTAATGTCATTAGAGACAGGATTTGGACATGTTCATAATATATTAGATGAACAACCTGAATATGCAAAAAGATTAAAAGTTGCATCTCCAATTTTAATGAAAGAAAAATTTGATGTACTTAACTCTTTTGGTAACCCAACATCTCCTAGATATGATGCCTATTATAAAAATAGAGTATTCTCAACTACATTTAAATCAGGTTTAAAAGATGCACTTGAGCAATTAGCTTCTAATGTTGTTAAGGCAGTAAAAGAAGATAAAGTATCTGTAGTTATTTTAGATGATAGAGATATTAATGAAAATGTTAAATTAATTCCAATGGCAATGGCTGTAGGATTTGTTAATGAAAGATTATTAAAAGAAGGCTCTAGAAGATTTGTTTCAATTGTTGCAGTAACAGGAGAGGTTTATGACCCTCATATGGCAGCAGTTATGATTGGATATGGAGTTACTGCTATGTATCCATATATGATGTATGCTTCTACAGTTGCTTTATATGAGAGAAAAAATGTATCTAAATATGAGATGCAAAGATTCCTTAAAAATACTCAAAAAGCTGTAAATGCAGGTCTTCTTAAAATCATGTCTAAAATGGGTATTTGTACTATTGCCTCTTATAGAAACTCAAGACTATTTGATGTTATTGGTTTAAATGATGAAATCATTGCAGACTGTTTTACAGATTCTCATTCAGATTTAGCGGGACTTGGATATAGCGATATTGAAGAAAGAGTTGAAAAACAACATTTTAATGCATTCTTTGATGATAAACATATGTTCCCATTAGACTTAGGTGGTTTCTATAAATATATTGATGGTGGTGAGTATCATGATTATGGTCCAGATACTACAAGAGCTATGCATAACAAACAAGCACAAAACAAAGAAGATATTTCTGACTTTAATAAATTAAAAGAGATAGTTGATAATAGAGATAAAAAATTTATTAGAGATTTCTTTGAATTTAATTCTGATAAAAAAGCTATTGATGTAAGTGAAGTTGAATCAAAAGATGAAATTTTTAAAAGGTTTGCATCTGCTGCAATGTCATGTGGTTCAATTTCTCCTGAAGCTCATGAAGCAATGGCAATGGCTATGAATACTATTGGTGGTGCTTCAAACTCTGGTGAAGGTGGAGAAGACCCAGCTAGATTCAATACTTTAAAAAATTCTAAAATAAAACAAGTTGCTTCTGGTAGATTTGGTGTAACTCCAGGATATTTAAGAAGTGCAGAAGAGATTCAAATTAAAGTTGCTCAAGGTGCAAAACCAGGTGAAGGTGGACAATTACCAGGTCATAAGGTATCTCAGTATATTGCAACTTTAAGACATACAATTGCGGGAGTAACACTTATTTCTCCTCCTCCTCATCATGATATTTATTCTATTGAGGATTTAGCTCAGTTAATTTTTGATTTAAAACAAATTAATCCAGAAGCTAAAATCACAGTTAAGCTTGTATCAACAATTGGTGTTGGAACAATTGCCGCTGGTGTTGCAAAAGCATATGCAGATAGAATTGTAATTTCTGGTGCTGATGGTGGTACAGGAGCTGCTCCTTTAACATCTATTAAGCATACTGGAAATCCTTGGGAACTTGGTCTTTCTGAAGCTCACAATGCTCTTAAAGCGAATCATTTAAGAGAGTTTGTACATGTTCAAACTGATGGTGGTTTAAAAACAGGTATGGATGTTGTTAAAGCAGCTATGCTTGGTGCTGAATCATATGCATTTGGAACAGCAGCATTAACATTACTTGGGTGTAAGATTTTAAGAATCTGTCATACAAATAAGTGTTCAGTTGGTGTAGCAACACAAGATGCAGATTTAAGAGAACATTTCACTGGGACTGTTGAAAGACTAGTTTCATACTTTACTTTTATAGCAGAAGATGTAAGAAGTATTCTTGCAAGTATCGGATATAACTCAATTGAAGAGATTGTAGGTAGAAGTGATTTATTAAAAGTAATTGATGATGAGTTTGCACAAAAATTTGATTTCCAAAATGTATTAAGAAGAATTGATGGTATAGATACATGTCAAAAAGATTCAAATAAACCATTTGATAATAATAAATTTGAAAAAGAATTACTTAAAAAAGTTCATAGAACAATTGAGAAACCTTCAACTCCAATTAGAGTTAAAGAAACTATCTCTAACTTAAACAGGAGTTTTGGTACTTTAATTTCTGGTGAAATTGCAAAATACTATGGAGATAAAGGTTTACCTGATGGTTCAATTAATATCTTCTTAAAAGGTATTGCAGGGCAATCATTTGGTGCATTATTAAGTAAGGGTATGAACTTATACCTTGAAGGTGCTGCGAATGATTACGTTGGTAAGGGTATGAATGGTGGTAAAATTATTGTAAATACAAGACACCAAGGTCCAGAATTTGCTGGTGGTGGAAATACATGTCTTTATGGAGCTACAGGTGGTAAACTATATATTAGAGCTGCAGTAGGTGAAAGATTTGGTGTTAGAAACTCGGGATGTACAGCAGTTGTTGAAGGAACAGGTGATAATGCTTGTGAATATATGACTGGTGGTATAGTTGTGATTTTAGGTAATACTGGTGTTAACTTTGGTGCAGGTATGACAGGTGGATTAAGCTTTGTTTACGACCCTGAAAAATCATTTGTAGATAAAATGAACCAAGAATTAATTGAAGCAGTTAGAATTGATACAGATGATACTGAAAGAGAAAGACTATTCTTAAAAAGATTATTAATGGATTATCTAAATGAAACTGAATCACAAAGAGCTGAAGAGATTTTAGAAAACTTTAGAGCTGAGATTAGAAACTTCTGGATGGTAAAACCAAAAAATATGACAGTGTTACCATTGAATCCAGATGAGGGAGATTAAGAGATGTTAAATTTTACTAAATTTGAAAGAATAAATCCTGAAAAAAGAGATGTTTTACAGAGATTAAAAGATTATAATGAAGTTTATCAAGTATTTACAAAACACAGAGCTAGAGAACAATCTGATAGGTGTATGCAGTGTGGTGATCCATACTGTCATACAGGATGTCCTTTACATAACTTTATTCCAGCATGGTTAAAACAAACTGCTGAAAAAAATATGGATTTAGCATTTGCATTATCAAATGAAACTTCTCCTTTCCCTGAAATTTTAGGAAGAATTTGTCCTCAAGATGTACTTTGTGAGGGTGCTTGTTCTTTAAATACTGGTCATGGAGCTGTATCTATTGGTGCAGTTGAAACTCATTTAAATGAAAGAGCATTTGAAAATGGTAATGAAACCTAAATTTGCAGAATTAAAGGTGAATAAAAAGTAGCTATTATTGGTTCTGGTCCTGCTGGAATTTCTGCTGCTACATTCCTTTTAAGACGTGGAATTGCAGTTGAAATGTTTGAAAGAGAAGATAGAGCAGGTGGATTACTTATGTATGGAATCCCAGGCTTTAAACTTGATAAAACAACTGTAGATAGAAGAATTAATTGGCTTTTAGAAGCAGGAATGAAATTACATTTAAACTGTGAAATTGGGAAAGATAAAACAATTAGTGATATTGAAAATGAATTTGATGCTATTTTCTTAGGAATCGGAGCAAAACAAGGTAGATTTGCAAAAATTGATGGAGAAGATGCTTCAAATGCTTATCTAGCTATGGAATTCTTAACAGGAATTCAAAAAAGAAATCTTGGAAATACAGAAACAAACTTTATTGATGTAAAAGATAAAAAAGTTGTAGTTATTGGTGGTGGAGACACTGCTATGGACTGTGTAAGATCTTCAGTTAGAGAAGGTGCAAAATCAGTTAAATGTCTTTATAGAAGAGATGAAGCAAATATGCCTGGATCTAAAAAAGAAGTTGTAAACTCTAAAGAAGAGGGTGTTGAATTTGTATTTAATGTAAGTCCTAACAAGATTATCACAATAAATAATGAAGCAACAGGTATTGAACTACTTAAAACAGGACTTTCAGAACCAGATGAATCTGGACGTCAAAGAGTTAGTATTATTGAAGGAAGTGAATATGTTGAAGATGCTGATGTGATTATTTTCGCATTAGGTTTCTCTCCAGAAGTTCCTCAATTTTTAAAAGATGCTAAAATTGAAACAAACTCTTGGGGTGGAATTGAAACTAATGATTCCTTCCAATCATCAAATCCTAAGTTTTATGCAGGTGGAGATTGTGAGAGAGGTGCTCATTTAGCAGTTACTGCAGCCTTTGATGGTAGAGAAGCAGCAAAAGAGATTACAAAAGTACTTTCATAAAATGTTTGATTATAACTCATTTACCAATGCAGTTATAAAAGCAAATAAAGAGCTATATGAGTATATTAATACTCATATGGACTCATCTGACCTAGAAGAGTCTTCTACCATAGGATATGGCGGAGATAACACCTTAAACATAGATTTAATAGCTGAAAATATTTTTATTAAACATTTAGATTCCTTTGGAGATATTTTTTCTGAAGAAGCAGGGCAGTTAACTTCAAACTCAAATATTAAGATTATTATTGATCCTTTAGATGGAAGTCATAATTTTCTTTCAGGATTACCTTACTATGGAACATCGGTTGCTTTAAAAATAGATAATGAAACAAAAGCAGGTTATGTTGTAAATTTAGTAAATCATATCATGATTTACAAAGTTAATGATATTTTAAATCAAATTGATATATTGAATAATAAATCTATAGATTCTATTGAAATAAAAAATCCGCAAATAGGAATTTTTGAAAGAGCATACTCATATCCAAATGTAATAAAAAAGTTAAATGAGAAAAATTAAAATTTAGAAGTCCAGGAGCAGTAGCAATTTCTTTAGCATATGCAAAAAACTATAATTATGTGCTTTTTGCAGGTAGTATTAGGGCCTTTGATATAGAAGCTGCATTGTACATTAGTAGTAACCTTTTTATCCATAAGGAAGCTGAATTCTTAATTATGGCTAAAAACCAATACCATTTCACCCTGATTAAAGAAATTATTAAAGAATAATAGGTTATAACTCCAACATAATATTTTAGTTAGGAAAATAAGTAAATGTCTTTAATAATTACAGATGAATGTATAGCATGTGATGCTTGTCGAGAAGAATGTCCAAATGATGCAATCGAAGAAGGGGATCCGATATATATAATTGATCCGGATAGATGTACTGAATGTGTTGGTCATTATGAAGAACCAGCTTGTGTTGAAGTATGTCCTGTTGATTGTATTATAGTAGATCCAGATAACCAAGAAACGATGGAAGAACTGAACTTTAAGTATAAGCAGTTACAAGAAGAAGAAGTTTAAATATGGCTAAGGTAACAACTATTATTGACATTGGGTCAAACTCAATGCGTATGGTTGTTTTAGAGAAAAGTAGTCGTTTTGCATTTAATCTTATAAATGAAACGAAAAGTCGTGTAAAAATCTCTGAGGGTTGTTATGAAAATAATGGTAACCTTCAAGATGCTCCTATGCAAAGAGCTTTTAATTCTTTGCAATCTTTTTTAAATATTTCAAAAGCTTTAAAATCTAGAAAAATAATATGTGTTGCAACCTCTGCACTTAGAGATGCTCCCAACGCAAAAATATTCTTAGCTCGTGTAAAAACTGAGTTAGGTTTAAATATTAAAGTTATTGATGGAAGTAAAGAGGCTTATTATGGTGGTGTTGCCGCACAAAACCTAATTGATTGTGATAAATTTATTACTGTGGATATTGGCGGTGGTTCTACGGAGTTTGCTTTAATAGATAATGGTAAAATTGAAAAGTGTATATCTTTAGATATAGGAACAGTTCGGTTAAATGAATTATTCTTTAGTAAAGGTGATATTACTGGTGCAAAAAACTATATTTTAAATAGATTAAGCGAAGTTACTAATTGTGGATTAGAAATTTCTTCAACAATAGTTGGAATTGGAGGAAGTATAAGAGCTCTTAGTAAAATAATTAAACATAAAAATGACTATCCTTTAGATATTCTACATGGATATACTTATCCTGTAGCAATAAATAAATATATTTTAGAATCAATTATAAATGCTAAAAATAATACAACCTTAAAACATATTGGTGTAAAAAAAGATAGATTTGATACTATTAAAGAAGGTACTTTTATTTTCAATACAATTCTTGAAGAGTTAAAAACTTCAAGAGTGATTACTTCTGGTGCTGGAGTTAGAGAAGGGGTATACCTTACGGATTTACTTAGAAGTTCAAATTGTAGATTTCCTAGTAATTTTAACGTTAGTGTTAGAAGTTTACTAGATAGATTTCAAATTGATTCTAAACAAAGCTCATACTTTGGAAAAAATGCCTCTGATATATTTGAAGTTTTAAAACCCTTACATCAATTAGATGATAAGTATAGAACACTATTAGTTGTTGCTTCTAAATTACACTCTATAGGTACTACATTAAACTTTTATAAGTCTAATGATAATACATTTGATTTTATATTAAGTGGTTTAAATTATGATTTTTTACACTCTTCAAGGGTAACTATTGCACATATAATCAAGTTTTCAAAAAAATCACTTCCTATGAAAAGAGATTTAGATAGATATAATGAATTATTGCCATGTTTTGAAACTATGCAATGGCTTTCATTTATGATATCGTTAAACTTAACTATAAATCAAGATTTTTCGAATCCAAAAGTAAAATATAAATTAAAAGATAATAAATTAAAAATTTGTCTTGAAAAAAGTATATACTTAGTTGAGAGTGAAGCTGATAAGTTACAAACTCCAAAAGGAGTTAAGGTAAAAGTAGTTTCATGAAAATAGCAATTGTCAAACTTTCTGCAATGGGTGACATAGTCCATGCAATGGTTGTTTTACAATTTATAAAAAAACAAATACCAAGTATTCAAATTGATTGGTTTGTCGAAAAAGCATTTGCAGAAGTTTTAGAATATAACCCTCACATTAATAATATCTATAAATTAGACTTAAAATCAATAAAAAAAAATAAGAAGAATTTAATCTCTCAAATAAAATTGATTAAAGAATATTCAAAAGAAAACTACGATTTAGTAATAGATGCACAAGGTCTTATAAAATCTTCAATTGTTTCAAAAATTTTAGGAAAA
>LLEJ01000141.1_pt1 | contig 10989 bp, 11 predicted proteins | sample 595831 | NCBI WGS metagenome assembly LLEJ01 (sample SAMN02919310, study PRJNA255460) | bioreactor metagenome | biome: chemostat; feature: culture 2011_10.1; material: sediment; isolation source: day101 10degC chemostat 2011 inoculated with Wadden Sea sediment taken from... | place: Germany: Bremen... | reverse complement strand
ACCTATTTTTAAGCTTGGTGATGAATTAACAGGGACTATAAAAAAGACAGTTGTTTTAATTAATGATGTAAACTCTTATGAACAAATTTCTCCTGTAGTTTTCGATGTTTCAAGTCAGTTAAGAACAAAGACCAGAATTTTTGATATGGATCCAATAGGTGAACATGAAGATAAGACTAGATTACTTGACCATTTTGAAAATTTGGCAAAAATATTTAATCAAAAAATTGAAATCATATCAAATGAAAAAAATCCAATTAGAGAGTTAAAAAAACAGACAAATACTTTACAAATCTTACCTCTAAAAGAAGATATGTTTAAACAAAGATTTTCTTGGAAGTTTTTATATACAAATCCAGATTTAATATCTTTTGATATGAAAAGATATAGTCAATTATTAATACCCGTAATAGAAGAATAAGGAAAAGAATGAATTTTGAAAAATACCCATTTGAGAAATTAAGTGAATTATTAGCAGATATAAATCCAAATGAAGATTATGAATTAGCAGCATTAACAATAGGTGAGCCAAAATTTGAAACACCAAAATTTCTACAAGAGTGTTTAAAAGAGAATACATCACTTTTACAAAAATATCCAGCAAGTGCAGGTTTACCTGAACTTAAAGAATCTATGATAAATTTTGTACAAAAAAGATTTAATGTAAAATTAGAAATGAATCAAGTTATTCCTACTTTTGGAACAAGAGAAGCTCTTTTTAATTTTCCTCAATTTGCGCTCTTTGATAAAGAAAATCCAACTATTGCCTTTACAAATCCTTTTTATCAAATCTACGAAGGTGCAGCGCGTGCAAGTAGAGCTGAGGTTATACATATTAATTTAACTAAAGAGAATAATTTTAAAGCGCAATTATCTGATGAACAGTTAAAAAAATGTGATTTAGTAATTTTAAATTATCCTAATAATCCCACATCAGCAGAAATGACAAAATCTGAATTAAGTGGGTGGGTTAAAAAAGCTTTAGAGTTTGATTTTATATTAGTAAATGATGAATGTTATTCTGAAATATATTTTGATGAAAAAGATAAACCAGCTTCATTATTAGAAGCTAGTATTGAAGTTGGAAATAGTGAATTTAAAAATGTATTAGTTATGAATTCAATTTCAAAAAGAAGTTCAGCACCTGGTTTAAGAAGTGGTTTTATTGCAGGTGATGCAGAAATTTTAAAAGATTATATGAAATATCGAACTTATGTAGGATGTGCTTCTCCTGTGCCTTTACAAAAAGCAGCAGCTGCTGCTTGGAATGAAGAGAGTCATGTTGAAGGTTTTAGAGAAATATATAGAGAAAACTTTAAAGTTGCACAAGAAATTTTAGGTGTGAAGCCTCCCAAAGCTACATTTTATATCTGGCTTGAAGTTGAAGATGAATTGGAGTTTACAAAAAAACTTTTTGAAGAAAAACATATTAAAGTATTACCTGGAAGTTTCTTAGGCCGTGAAGGAATAGGAAAAGGCTATGTAAGAATTGCCTTAGTAGAAAATGTACAAAAAACAAAAGAAGTATTAACAAGATTAAAGGATTTTATTGATGGATAAAGAGCAACTTCATGATGCAAGAACAAACCCTGATTTTCTAAAATATTTAGAAGATACAAGAGAAGATGCAATTGCAACAAAAAATATTTCAGCACTTTATGAGGTTTTAGACTCATTACTTATTTTAGATTTAGATGAAGAGAAAGTAAATTCTGTTTATCAAAATATTTTGAAGATTGCTTTTGAAGAAGTTCAAAATAAAATTGATGCAAATAAGAAGCTTACATTAGAAGGCGATGATCTTTTTTATGTAAGAGCTTTTTATGAACATGCGATTGAAAAATGGAGTTATGAGAATTTTGAAGGTGCTAGAGAATTGATATTTGTTTTATCAAATATTCTTGAAGATGAACTTTTAGAAGATGCGTTAAAAGCTCATATCATTGCTCTTGCAGTAAATACAAATTTAGATAGTTTTTATGAAGATGATGTAAATTTAGAATCTGCAAATGAAAATGAAAAATATGGATATTTTATTACTGAATTTAATTATGATTTAAAAGAGTATTTAGAATTAAATAAAGAGACTCTTGCACAAGAGTATGAAAAATTAAAACATCTATTGGAAAATTAATGAAAGTACATTTTATTGGAATTGGTGGAATTGGACTTTCTGCCTTAGCAAGATTTTTAAGTAATGATGGACACGAGGTTTGTGGTTCTGATATGAAAAGTTCTCCTATAACAAGAGAGCTTGAAAATGAAGGGATTAAGGTATCTTGTCCTCAAGATGCCTTAAATATTAGTGATGACTTAGATTTAGTTGTATATTCAGCTGCTGTTACAGATGAAAATCCTGAATTAATAGAAGCAAGATTAAAACAAATAAGAACGCTTTCGAGAAAAGAAGCTTTACCTATTATTTTAGGTGATAAGAAAAACTATTGTGTAGCTGGTGCTCATGGTAAGTCAACTACAACAGCAATTTTAGCTTCAATTTTGCAAAGTTCTGCATTAATAGGAGCTATTTCAAAAGACTTTGGCTCAAACTTTAGATATGTAAATGATTTAGTTGCTTTTGAAGCTGATGAATCTGATGCCAGTTTTCTTTTATCAAGTCCATATTGTTCGATAGTTACAAATGCAGAACCAGAACATATGGAGTATTACCATTATGATTATGATAAGTTTTTTGGTGCATATGAAAAGTTTATTGAATTAGGAACAAAAAAAGTTGTTAATGGTGAAGATGAATATATAAAAAAGTTAAATATTGAAAATGCAGATTTTTTATATCCAAGTATTGATATTAAAAATTTATCATATCTTTTAAAAGAGGGTGAACCTTTTACAAAGTTTGATTTAAAAGACTTAGGCTCTTTTGAAGTATGGGGCTTTGGATATCATATTGCAATTGATACTTCTTTAGCTATTCTTGCGGCTTTAAATGAATTGTCTATAGATAAAATTAGAGAAAACTTAAAGAATTATAGAGGAATCAAAAAAAGATTTGATGTAGTTCAAAAGAATGATAAAATGGTTGTTGTTGATGATTATGCACATCATCCAACTGAAATTGAAGCTACAATGAAATCAGTTGAATTATATGATAATCTTACAAATATGAATAGAAGAATTGTAATTTGGCAACCACATAAATACTCAAGAACTAGTGATAATCTTGAAGGATTTAAAAAATGTTTTAGGCGTTGTGATGAACTTGTTATTCTTCCAATATGGACGATTCCAGGTGAACAGATTATTGAGATTGATTTTGAAAAAGAGTTCGCTCAGTATAATCCAATATTTGCCGATAGTTTAAAAGCTAGTGAAGATAGAGTTGAGTTATTAAAAGATGGAAAAGTTTTTCATACTTTTGAAGATGGTATCGTATTAGGTGTTGGAGCTGGTGATATAACTTATCAATTAAGACATTAACTAACTTTAATATTTTTATATTAAAATATAGTAGACCTTTAAAAGGGAGAGATGTATGAAAGTATTAGTTAGAAAGTTTTTAAAAAAAGAGTCAACATCTGGCTTGATTTTAATGGCTGTAACTGTATTAGCTTTATTATTTAGTAATACATTTCTATCAGAATTTTATACTAATATCTTACATACAAAAATTGAGTTAAAAGTAGGAGATTTTCTAGAAATCTCCAAACCTGTAATCTTATGGGTAAACGATGGACTGATGGCTATTTTCTTTTATTAATAGGCTTAGAGATAAAAAGAGAATTGATTATGGGACATTTATCTTCTTTCTCTAAAATAGCGCTTCCTGCAATAGCAGCAGTTGGGGGTATGCTTTTCCCTGCCTTAGTTTTTATTTTTTTTAATCATGGAGATGATTTTGCAATGAGAGGTTGGGCAATTCCAACTGCAACTGATATTGCATTTGCTTTAGGAATAGTCTCTTTACTTGGTAAAAGAGTTCCTACTTCTTTAAAAATATTTTTAATGGCACTAGCTATTTTTGATGATTTAGGCGCAATTGTAATTATTGCACTTTTTTATACTTCACAGCTTTCATTTACGGCAATTGCTGGAGCTTTGCTTTGTATAATGGCTCTTTATCTACTAAATAAATTGGAAGTAACTCTAGTAGGTGTATATGCAATTGTAGGATCAATTCTTTGGATATTTGTATTAAAATCAGGAATCCATGCTACTTTAGCTGGTATTATTATTGCTTTTTCAATTCCTTTAAATGCAATTAATGAAAAGCATAAAAGAATTTCTCCTGTAAGGACATTACAGCATTATATTCACTTTTGGGTAGCCTTTTATATTCTTCCTATTTTTGCTTTTGTAAATGCAGGTATTGATCTAAGAGATATGTCTTTAGAAAAGGTGCTAAATCCAGTCTCATTAGGAATAATCTTAGGATTATTTTTAGGTAAACAAATAGGTGTATTTCTTTTTACTTTTTTAGCAGTGAAGTTTAAATTGGCAAAACTTCCAAGATGTACAACATGGATACAAATATATGGTATCTCTGTTTTAACAGGAATAGGTTTTACCATGAGTCTCTTTATAGACTCTTTAGCTTATCAAGATACTGATATGTTTTTTTATACTGACAAATTAGGAATATTAATTGGTTCTTTTCTTTCTGGTATATTAGGGTATGTGATTTTAAGATATATGAAGAGTAAAAAGAATTGTAATATTTAAATAGGTTTTATATATCCATTTTCAATAATAATTTTACCTTCTAATTCAAGTTCAAAAATCTTTTCTTTGTATTTTTTTAGGGCTTCTTCATATAAAGGGAAGCTATTTAAATAAGTGTCAAGTTCATCATTTTTATTGGCTTTGTTTCCAAAAGAATTAACAAACTTATCTAAGTCATAAATAGGTTCAATTAGACCTTGCTCAACTAATTTTTGTGTTCCTAGACTTTCATTTAGCCTGTGAGGAATAGTATAAACTCTTTTGCCCATTTCAAGGGCATAATTAATTGATGTTAATGTTCCACTTTTTTCATCTGCTTGAGTAACTATAAGTATTTCTCCAAGGGCTACTACGAGCTCATTTCTTTGTACAAAAGTATAATTCCTTGGCTTTTCATCATCTTTATAAGTGCTTAATATTAGACCATCATTTTCAATAGAAGTAATTAGTTTTGAATTAATTGCAGGATATTTTATATTAAGTCCATTTGCAACAACTGCTATTGTATTGGAACTTCCTACTGCATTATGAGATATAGCATCTACACCTATTGCTGCACCACTTACAATTACAATTTCTCTTTTTGATAATTCATTTGCAAGTTTATGTGTAATTTGTTTTGTGTATGAATTTGGTTTTCTAGTACCAACTATTGAGATCTTTCTTCTATTTACTAAAGAGAGATTACCCTTATAAAAAAGTTCTTTTGGATACTTTTTCATAAACTCTAATTCTTTTATATGAAAATTAATTTGTTTTGACATTTAAATACTTTATATAATAAATTTAATTATTATATAAAGTATTTGCTTAGTTGATAATTAGTAGAGTTATTTTCTAGTAATTGGAAGTTGGTTTAAATACACTAGTTCTAAACCTTCAAGTAGATGTTTAGATTCTCTTAATACTTTCATAGTAATAGAGTGTGGGTGACAAATAGCAATTGCAGAACCATTTTTCTTAGCAATTTTAATGGCTTTTTTTAATTGATTTTGAATATATCCAAAATCTTGTTCATTGTCTAAAAAAACATTTCTTACAATATAAGGCATCCCGTATTTTTTGGCCATTTTTTTAGCTACAGTTTTTGCTGTTGTTCTACTATCCATAAAAATGAAGTCATATTTAACTAAGGCTCTAAAAAATCTATCCATTGCTTTTTCATCTGATGTAAATTTACTACCTGTATGATTATTTGTATATTTTACATCTGGATACCATTTTCTAACCTGTGCAACTCTTTTTTCAATTGTTTCATAAGAATCAGTTACTCGTAATGTATTTTTTTCTTCCCCTTTATAGGTTGAAGCTTCCATTGGAAAATGTATAATTTTAAATGGTAAGTTTTTAGCTATTTGGGCTGAATGTGGATGATTTGGTGTTGGAGGCATAAATGCTAGTGTTGTTGTATATCCAAGTTTTTTAGTTTGATTAACTTGATATTGAGTTGTAACATCATCAATAATAATTGCAAGTTTTGGTCTGTTTGAAAATACAGGTTTCGGTTTATCAATTACTTCTATAACTTTTTCTATTTTTATAGGTTTTGTATCTTTTTTTATTTCAGATTTAGTCTCTTCTTTAGAAGATATTTCTTTTTGTGTTTGTTTTTCTTCTTTTATTTTTTCTGTAGTTGTATCAACAGTATCTTTGTCGATATATTCTTCATATAAATCTTTTGTATATTCTTCAAATTGATCTTTTTTTATCTCTATATTGTCTACGTATTTATTTAGCTGTTCTTCGCTTTTTTCTTCTACTTCAGTAATCTTTTCCTCTATAGTTTTTTGTATGTTTTTTGTAGTAGTTTTTGCTTTTTTTAATTCTTGAGTATCATATGTATATAGAATATATGCAATTACTAAAATCAGTGCAATAATTATTGCCAACAGTGAATTTAAAAGTTTAAAATTGGTATTTTTACTTTTGTGGCTTTTTCTTTTATGATGTTTTTTTTAAGTTTTCGTTTTGTCATTAAAATAGGAAGACTTTAAAGTAAGGAGATATTTAAATCTTACCTTACTTTAAAATATAATTAGTTCTTGTCTAAGTCTACGATTTTGCTTGAAGAAATCCAAGGCATCATTTTTCTTAAGTTATCACCAGTTTGCTCAATTAATGAAGCTTTAGCGTTAGCTCTTTCAGCGTTCATTCTTGGGTATCCAGCTTGACCTTCTAAGATAAAGTCTTTTGCAAATCTACCATCTTGAATCTCTTTTAAGATTTCTTTCATAGCAGCTTTCGACTCATCATTGATAACTCTTTTTCCAGATACGTAATCACCGTACTCAGCAGTATTAGAAATAGAATATCTCATATCAGAAATTCCACCTTCATACATTAAGTCAACGATTAATTTTAATTCATGTAAACACTCGAAGTATGCCATTTCTGGAGCGTAACCAGCTTCCGTTAATGTTTCGAATCCAGCTTGAACTAAAGATACAGCTCCACCACATAATACAGCTTGCTCTCCAAATAAGTCAGTTTCAGTTTCATCTTTGAAAGTAGTTTCAATGATTCCAGTTCTTCCACCACCAATAGCAGAAGCATAAGATAATGCTACATCTTTAGTATCTCCAGATGCATCTTGATGAATAGCGATTAAGTCAGGAATTCCTCCACCTTTAGTGAATTCATTTCTTACAGTGTGACCTGGAGCTTTAGGAGCAACCATCATTACGTTGATGTTTGCAGCTGGTGCAATTCTTCCGTAGTGAATGTTAAATCCATGTCCAAATGATACATATGCACCATCTTTTAAGTTAGTTTCGATTTCATTATTCCAGATATCAGCTTGGTTTTCATCCGGTAATAAAATTACAACTACATCTGCACCAGCAGTTGCATCTGCAACAGTTTTAACTTCGAAACCTTTAGCTTCAGCTTTTGCCCAAGATGAACCGTTTTTTCTTAATCCAACAACAACTTCAACACCTGAATCTCTTAAGTTTTCAGCGTGTGCGTGTCCTTGTGATCCAAAACCGATCATTGCAACTTTCTTAGATTTAATTAGTTCGATATTACAATCTTTGTCATAGTAAACATTTAATGCCATTATTATTCCTCACGTAAATTTTTGTTGGATTATATCGAAATAAAACTAATTTTTAGATAATATGTATTCAAATTATCTAAGGACTATATCTTGTTAAAAGAGTTATTTACTAAATTACAATGTCATGAAAAAGAGTTTACATCCGATGAAGTTAAAAAATTAGAAGAGTTTATAAAGGATGATATTGTTGTAATTGAGAATTTTGAATATCAATTAAGTTCAAAATATAAGGTTGGAACAGTTCAAATTAATAAAAATAGAGCAGTTTTAAATGATTTGATAAATGAACATAAAAATGTACCATTGGATTTTGAGCATTTAAATGGTGCTTATGATGGTGATTTTGTTTTAGCAAAAAGAGTCTTTAATCCAAGAAGTAAAATTAAAGCAAAAGTTATAAAAGTATTTGATGGTAAAAAAAATGATATTTTAGTTTATGTAAAAGATAAGAAATATTTTACAGTAAAAGAAAATATTGCATTACAAAATCAAGATAAGATATCTGAAAAAGAAGGAGATATTCTTTTAGTTGATAGCAAAAGTTTTGACATTTCAAAAAATCTTGGGAATATAGAAGATGCTTACATTGATGAAAAAATATCATTGATTTTATATAAAGAGGAATTTAGACTTAATCCTAAAATTGAAGTTGATGCAAAAATGGATGATGAAAAAGATAGGGTAGATTTAAGAGGTTTGCCATTTTGTACAATTGATCCAAACTCTGCAAAAGATCACGATGATGCGATTTATTTTGATTGGGTAAATGCTATATTGTATGTTGCAATTGCAGATGTCTCTTATTTTGTGAAAGAAGGGACTCCTTTAGATGTAGAAGCATTTAGAAAATCCACTTCTGCATATTTACCTTCAAAAGTTTTGCCAATGCTTCCAAATGCTCTTAGTGAAGATATGTGTTCTTTAAAAGAGGGGATTGATAGATATTCTTATGTATTTAAAATTCATTTAGATTTAGAAAAACTTGAAGTTAAAAAATCAGAACTTTTTGAAGCAGTTATTAATTCTCATAGAAAATTCTCTTATGGAAGAATAGATAGAGTCTTAGAAAATAAGTTAGATACTTTTACTCAAACAGAGAAAGAAATTTTTGATTATCTTGTACCTTTATATGAAATTACAAAAAGTTTTAGAGCTAAAAGACTTAAAATCGGTTATGATTTTAGAAGTAGTGAATTTAGATTAAGACTTACAAATAAGCAAGAGTTACAGAATATAGAAGTTGAAACTTCTACCGCTTCTCATCAATTAGTTGAAGAGTGTATGCTTTTTGCAAATATTGAAGCAAGTAAAAAAGTAAATAGTGTTGGGATTTTTAGAATTCATGAAGAACCTCCTTTTAAAGCTATTTCAAAACTTGTTGATGATGTAAATGCTTTAGGAATACAAGTGAAACTACAACATGACGTTCATGATACGATTACACATATTCAGAGTAAAGCAAAGAGTTCAATGATAAGAGATGAGATTGATGACTTGATTATTCATGCTCAAACTCAAGCAAAATACAGCTCAAAAAATCTAGGTCATTTTGGTTTAGGATTTAAATCATATTCTCATTTTACAAGTCCTATTCGAAGATACTCTGATTTAGTGCTACATAGAATTTTAAAGTCTAAACAAACTCCAAAAAATATTGATGAAATTTGTGATCACATTTCTATCCAAGAAAGAAAAATTGATCAAATGGTCTGGGACTTTGAAGATAGAAAATATGCAAGATGGGCTGCTAAAAATATTGGTTTAGAGGTAAAGGCTAGAATTACAGATAATGAAAGAGGATATGCGGTGACTTTTGGAGAAATACCAGGAGCAAAAATACAACTTGATAATTATAAGGGGCAAGTTTTATTTAGTAAAGTTAGAGTGGTAATAAAGTCTTCAGATGTTATTTCTAAACAAATAGTAGGTTCAATGAAATATTAGTGTCTTTTTAGACACTAATAATAGTTTCTCCTGACTTTATCCAATCACTCAAAAATTCACCTGTATAAAATACATCAATATTACAGGCATTTAAGCTATCTTCAATTTCCATATCTGTTGCACATTTTAAACAAGCTACAACTTTAACTCCATCTGATATCATAGCTTTTACTTTTTCTTGAATCTCTTTATCTTCATTGATTAACTTTTGACTTGCTCCCCAAACCAAAACAGTTACTTCTTCCATCCATCCTTTTAGTTTTGCATTGTGTGCGTATAAAAGTACCATGTGTTCTGCTGTCTCTTTATTGTCTGTTGTCCATAAAATTTTTGCTTCTTTCTGCATAATAATCCTTGTTAAGTAAAAATATTATTATAACAAAGATTTTGATACTATTTCGTATGTATAAAAATGAATTCGATAACTTACTTAGACAAGAAAAAAATTTAATGCTTACATGTTTTATGGGCAATCAAATTTTTTAATAGAATATTACACCTCACTTGTTACAAGCCAATTAGGAACTCCTGATGAGATAGAGAAGTTATATTTTGATGATTTTGATTTTAAATATTCAAGAGATAAGTTATTACAATCTTCTTTATTTACTGCAAATAATATTCTTGTAATAAAACTTGATAAAAAACTTCCTAAAAAAGAAGTTGTTGAATTAATCCAAGCTTGTAATACAAACCCTGATTCAAAAGTAATCTTTGCATGTATGGGTGATACTGATTTTAAAACAATGGGTGGATATTTCACTACAAAACTAAATGCAGTTAGTGTAAGAATGTTTTCTCCTTTTCCTAATGAAGCAGTAAGACTTTTAGAGGCACAAGCAAAAGATTTTGGAATAAATTGTGAAATGTCAGCATTAAATCATTTGTATTTTATGCATAGACAAGATCTATCTTTATGTGTAAATGATTTAAAAAAGCTTAGTATTTTAGATGAAAGAATTACTCCTGATATTGTAAGTAAACACTGTTTTGGCATTGGTGCTGTTGATTTTGAAGATTTTTTTACATAATCTTTTAAGTGGACAAGATATTGGTGAAGATTTAGATTTACTTTTAGAAGAGGGTATGAACGAAATCTATTTACTTAATCAAATCACATCATTTGTTCAACAATTATTTATGATAAGTTCATATGCAAGAGTTCATGGCGCACCAAATGCAAAAGAGATTTTAGGTTTTATCCCTCCTAAAAATGTATGGGAAAAAAAATCTAGATTAGCTATCAATATTAAACCAGAGCTTTTTTTAGAAATATTAAATTATCTTTTAAAAGTAGAATTGGAATT
>LLEJ01000140.1_pt1 | contig 10994 bp, 11 predicted proteins | sample 595831 | NCBI WGS metagenome assembly LLEJ01 (sample SAMN02919310, study PRJNA255460) | bioreactor metagenome | biome: chemostat; feature: culture 2011_10.1; material: sediment; isolation source: day101 10degC chemostat 2011 inoculated with Wadden Sea sediment taken from... | place: Germany: Bremen... | reverse complement strand
AAATAATGCATTGTTCTTACTTGATTCAGATGCAATCACAAATGGACTTTATAGTTCAGATGATGATGATTGGTAGGATTATATTATGGTAGAAAGTGTAATTTCATATAGTATAAGAAATAAATTTTTAATTCTATTTTCCGTTATTGTTTTAACTTTTGCTTCATTTTGGGCAGTTAAAAATACATCATTAGATGCTTTACCTGATTTGTCACCACCTCAGGTTATTGTACAAGTTAAATGGCCTGGTCAAAGTCCAAAAACAATTGAAGAACAAGTTTCTTATCCATTAATATCAAACTTAATGAGTCTTCCAAATATTGATACAGTGAGAGCTATGAGTTCATTTCAAAATGCTCTTATCTATATTATTTTTAAAGATGGTACTGATTTATATGATTCAAGAAATAGAATCTTAGAACAACTATCACAGCTTCAAGGAACATTTCCACAAGGTGTAAATGTAGCAATTGGTCCAGATGCTACAGGAGTTGGTTGGGCTTATGAATATGCTTTGAAATCTGACTCTAAATCACTTGATGAACTGAGAACTTTACAAGACTATTATTATAAATATGCACTTCTTGGAGTTGATGGAGTTTCTGAAATTGCTTCTATTGGTGGATTTATAAAAAATTATGAAATTACACTAAATCAAGATAAAATGGTTCAATACAATTTATCAATTGGACAAATTAAAAAAGCCTTAACAAAAAATAATGATGAAAAAGGTGGTCGAATTATTTTAGAAAATGGTTTTGAACATATGATTCAAGCCAAAGGATATTTAAAATCAATTGTTAATATTGAAAATATCACAGTTAAAACAAATGGAAATATTCCTCTAAAAATAAAAGATATTGCAGATGTTAATATTACTTCGACAAATAGGCGAGGTATGGCAGATTTAAATGGTGAAGGTGATACTGTTGGAGGAATTGTTGTTGTAAGATATGGTGAAAACCCATATGCTGTTATTAAAGCTGTAAAAGAAAAAATCAAAACACTTAATGTCGATGGCGTTGAAGTTGTTGAAACTTATGATAGGTCTTCACTTATTGATAAAGCTATTGATACACTGAAGAATACTCTAATAGAAGAATCTATTATTGTTATGATTATTACAGGATTATTCTTATTCCACTTTAGATCAGCTTTGATTATTATTATAACTCTACCAATTACAGTTTTAATTACATTTTTACTTATGAAAGCTTTTGGAATGGGTTCAAATATTATGAGTTTAGGTGGTATTGCTATTGCCATAGGAGCAATGGTTGATGCAACTATTGTGATGGTTGAAAATGCACATAAATATCTTCAAGGAAAAGAAAATATTTCGAATGAAGAAAGAACTAAGATAATAATCAAGTCTGCAAAACAAGTAGGACGTCCTATTTTCTTTGCACTAGTTCTTGTAGTAGTTTCATTTTTGCCTATTTTTGCTTTAACAGGACAAGAAGGAAGATTATTTACACCCCTAGCATTTACTAAATCATTTGCAATGATTGCAGGTGCAATTCTTTCAATTACTGTAGTACCAATTTTAATGGTATTTTTTATTAAAGGGAAAATTTTAAGAGAAGATAAAAATCTTCTAAATAAATTTTTTATAAAACTTTATTCTCCAATCTTAAAATTATCATTAAAGTTAAGATATCTTATTGTTTTAGTTTTTATAGGAACAATTATTGCTGCATATCCAGTTTATAAAAAACAGAATTGGGAGTTTATGCCAATGATGAATGAACAAACTTTTATGTATATGCCAGTAACACCATATGGACTTGGAGTTGATTTATCAAGAGAATTAACACAAAAGACAGATAAGATAATAAAATCATTTCCTGAAGTTGATACAGTATTTGGAAAAGCAGGACGTGCTGATACAGCAACTGACCCTGCTCCTCTTGCTATGATAGAGACTATTATTACCTTTAAACCAGAATCAGAATGGCGTGAAGGTATGACATATAAAAAGCTTATGGAAGAGATGGATAAAAAACTTCAAGTAGCCGGACTTATTAACTCTTGGACATACCCAATTAGAGGTAGAATTGATATGCTTCTTACTGGAATAAGAACTCCTCTTGGTATAAAGCTATATGGTAATAATCACCAAAAGTTAGAAGAGACAGCAGGAGAGATTGAAAAAAAGTTAAAAAAATTTGATAAAACACTCTCAGTCTCAACAGATAAAATCAACTCTGGTTATTATTTAAATATTGACTTAAAAGAAGAGATGCTCGCTAGATATGGAATTACAAAGAATGATGTTCTTTCAACAGTTTCAATTGGTGTTGCAGGTGCTAAAATATCTACATTTTTGGATGGCCTAGAAAGATATCCAATAAGTCTTAGATTTGAGATGACACAAAGAGAAGATATTACAACACTTAGAAATCTTCAAGTTAAAACACAATTAGGATTTCAACCACTTGAAATGTTTGCAAATCTAAAATATGAAGAAGGACCTTCTGTCATAAAATCAGAAAAAGCTTTAAACGTAAACTTTATATATATCACTCCAAAGAATGGAATTTCAGCTAAACAATATAAAGATGAAGCTAAAGCATTATTAGAAGATATTAAACTTCCAGAGGGCTTCTATTTTGAATGGGCAGGACAAAGTGAATACTTAGAGTCTGCAATGCAAAGATTGACTTATATTATTCCTTTAACTTTTGTAATTATATTTATTCTAATCTATTTTGCACTTAGAAATATTACATATACAATGATTATATTCTTTACACTACCATTTGCTCTTACTGGTGGGATATTCTATTTAGAATACTTAAACTTTAATATTTCTATTGCAGTTATTGTTGGATTTTTAGCACTACTTGGAGTTGCGGCGGAAACATCAATTGTAATGTTAGTTTATTTACACGAAGCAATGTTAGAATTAAAAGAAAAATGTATAGAACCTGAAAGAACACATATATTTCATGCAATTTATAAGGGTGCAGTACTTAGACTAAGACCAAAACTTATGACTCTATTTGCAATCTTAGGTGGTCTTATCCCTATTATGTATATAAATGGTGTGGGAAGTGAAGTTATGCAAAGAATTGCAGCTCCTATGATTGGAGGAATGATTAGTTCGGCATTTTTAACATTGATTATCATACCTGCAATATTTTATATTTTAGCAATTAAACAAAAAGGTAAAATGGCTGATTGTGATTTATCTCATTAAGAACGTTTTATCCAAAATGAGTTTTGAAAATTAAAATAAAGTATTATACAAATACTTTATTTTATAACTTTTCATTGAGATGAGTAGAATATTATGTCATAAATTTTCATATATTAATGAAAAAATCAAAAAAAATATAAATTGATCTATCAGTATTAAATAGACAATAAAAAAAGTTCAACAACCTGTAGGTTTTGGAACTTTTTCTAGATAAACAATAAGTTTGAAAGGACTATCAATTTCAGAGATAAAACTCTAAGTGGCTTTGATAGGATTCATACATATAATAAAATCAAACGCTATCTAGCTATGTAATTTCCAATTAACAGTTAAAGTTTATAAAATTTTGATTTAAAAGACTACTAACACTTTAAAATAAATGTTTTGGAATATGGAGAAGATTATAAGGAGCCCTTATTTAGGGCTTTAAAGTAGGTAGAAGACGTACCTCGACGATTTGGAATTCAAACTAAATTTTAAATGTCTATTTTATAGTAATAATAAATAAATTTATAGACTTTGTACCGTTATATGTACCGTAAAAATTTCATGCTTTATATAACTAAAATAAATACTAAAATTGATGTTTTAATACATTGTAACTTTAGAGATTGCTCAAAGTTTTATGTCAGTAGTAAATAGAACATGATAATGAAACAATTTAGTTTGAAACTTAGAGAAAGTTCAAAAACTACAGTTTGTTGAACTTGTAGATAAATATTTTTATAACTCATCTTGGGAATGAGTACTTACCAACATTTCTTCTTTTTCCAGACTTCACCCATACCTATCCATAAATTTAATGGATGGATATGAGGTGTTTAGAACACTAAAAAAGTTTCCATCCATAAACACTTGTTATGAAAATAGTATAAAAAGCAAGTATATATACATTTATTGGGTTTCCAGAAAGTTTAGGTGTTTTTATTTCAGATACATTTAATGCTGCAAGTACCATCGTACTAATAAAAAGAATAATAGTAAAGATTCCTTCACTAACAAAACTTTCAAATATAAATATAAACACAAGTATTATGCTATTGTTATCAAGAGCAAGCCCTGTATATTTTGAATCTGATAATCCAAATGTAGAAAAATAACTTAGCCGTATTGCACTAGTTGCAACTATAATAAAAGCTCCAATTAAAAAAATAGGTTCAAATTTTCCATAGCTCATTAGAAGAATGGCAGGAGTAACTCCATAACTAACAATGTCTATTAAAACATCTAGTTGTCCACCAAAAGCTCTGTCATTACCTGTTCTTCCTTTCATCTTCCTAGCAACAAGGCCATCGGCCCAATCAAAACCTACTGCCCATATCATACCAATCATTGCTGCATAATAAACACCAATAATACTAAAATAAATAGCTAAGATTGTACAAGCTAAGCCTGCAAGAGAAAATAGATTAGGAAGATCTTTTACAAAAGAGATTATCGTTGGTTGGTTTTTACTGTTTGTTGGCATAACTTTCCTTGTAGTATTTTTTTTCACTGTCATTTATTATTGAAATTCTATATAACAGCTGTTTCAATATTTCTGCCTTTATGAAATTGTGCAATGACTTTTTGTTTATTTTAGTTGACGAAGTTCTTGGGTTATAGACAACTTGCACGATCTTTTTTCCCATTGATTTTAAGTAATCTTCCACTTCAATATTATGAGCTTTGTTACCCCAATCTCCACCAATTACAAAAATATCTACATTTAACTCTTTACAAGCAGTTACATACTCAAGTTCATGATATGGACGTACAATATCCACACAACTTAGTGCTTTTAACATCTCTTCTCTCTCTTCTAATCCAATAACTGGTACATTTGGCTTATAAGAATTTACAACACTATCTGAAGCAACTCCAACAGCTACAACATCACCTAATGTTTTGCAATACTCTAATAGAGCAATATGCCCAACATGTAACAAATCAAATGTGCCTACTGTATAAACTACCATTTTTTCTCCAATATTTTAAAATTTATGTTTTTTAGGTTAAATGAATTTATATTTTCAAAGACAATTTTCGTCGATATATTATTTTTCGCTATGCGAACTTCTGTGCTAATAAGTGTTTCCTTAGAGTGAATACATCAGTTATAGATAAAAAGTGTATTATGAAAAAGCCTAACAAAAATTTGTTAATGTTAATTTGTGTAGATCTAGACTTAATATGTGATTAATGAAGTTGTTAATGTGTTTTTAACGGATTATAAAAACGAAGCCAAATACAGATCAAGTATTATGATACTTGATTCAGTATATCATAATAATTGACCGTTATAGAAAAACAAATATTTTATCTATGTCCAACTTGATTTTTAGCTAATTATTTAGCTCTATATAGTCCAATTTCAGTTGTTTTGAGTTGATTCTAAAAAACTTTTTTATACGACAAAAGTATTAGCAGATCAATTTTATTTAAAATGTTTATTAACTAAGATATACTTTAAAATGAAACATATAATAAATAATAAATTATTCTCAGTCATTAATGCTATCCCAAATCCAGTGATAGTTATAAAGCATGATAAACTACAAAGTGCAAATAATGCTTTCTTAGAGTTTTTTAATATCCAGTCTGTAGAAGAATTTAATAAAATTCACGATTGTATAGCAAAACTTTTTGTACCAAATAATGGTTTTTTTACACTATCTGATGATATAGAGGATGAGTGTTAGACTGATTATCTATTTCGCTATTCTGAAGTTGTTCGTATTGTATCTATGATGGATCTAAATAATCAAATGATTGATTTTGAGCTTACTATAAAAAAAATAGAAAGCGAATCAGAATATATTATTGTATTTAATGATATTACTCAGTTTATTGCAAGAAAAAATGAATATAAATATTTTGCATATCATGACCATTTAACTAAAATATATAATAGACAAAGGTTTGATGAATTATTTTTAAAAGAAATTGAAAATAAAAGGAGATATAAAGATCATCTCTCTCTGCTTTTATTAGATATAGATCACTTTAAAAAAGTTAATGATACATATGGACACCATATTGGCGATTTAACACTAATTGCATTGACTAAACTTATTAGTAAAGACCTTCGTACTAATGATATTATTGCAAGATGGGGTGGTGAAGAGTTTATTATATTACTTCCAAGAACAAACATTGATGCAGCATATACTAAGGCTCAAGAAATACGTACAATGGTTGAATCTCATGTAGATAAAGAACTTCCTTCAATTACAATAAGTATTGGTGTTACTGAAATGAATAATTCTGATACTACAGAAACTTGTTTAGAGCGTGTAGACAAAGCCTTATATCTTTCAAAAGAAAAACGTAATGATGTAGTAAAAGTGATTTAATTATTCATAAATAAAATCTGTGTTTCAAAAAGTCTTACTTTTTGAGCAGTTTTTATAAAATAAAGCCAGTTCCAAAAAGAGTTGAATTTTTGAACATATTGAAGTAGTCAATTTGACTACTTCTTTTTAGCCACATCTTTAATTGCTCTATAGATTGTATTGCGTGCTACATGAAAAAGTTTGGATAATAAGGCAACAGACCTTCCTTTTTCATGTTGTTTGTATATAACATTCTTTTCTTTAGTACTAAGAATAGCTTTTCTACCAAAATGGACACCTTTTTTCTTTGCAGCTTCAATTCCTTCTCTAACACGTTCATTTATTAAATCACGTTCAAATTCTGCAATAGCACCTAACATAGTAAATAATAGTCTACCTGATGGGGATGTTGTATCAATGTTTTGATGTAATACTTTGAGATTTACATCTTTATTTTCTAAAAACTTTGCAATATTATGAAGATCAATTACAGACCTTGCTAATCTGTCAAGTTTTGTAATATAAAGGATATCACATTCCCTTACAAAATCCATCATAATCTTAAACTGTTCACGATCTGATTCATTTTTACCTGATCTTTTTTCTGAGAAAATCTTTTCGCATCCTGAACTCTTGAGTTGATCAATCTGATTCTCAAGATTTTGACTAGAAGTTGAAACTCTTGCATAACCTACATTCATAATAAATCCTTTGTATTGAACTTACTATTTATCTCATATGTTGTGTGGATTGTAAAGTAATATATATTTCTCCAAAAGAACAGGTTGTTGAACTTGTTTTATAATTCATGCCAGAATAATCACTATCTATATTAAGTTAAAAATTAAGACAGTTCTATATGTATTTGTATACTAAACTTTGCCCCAGTATATTCAATCCCTTCATAAGTATAAGTTTCATTAGAAACTGTAAGGTTACCACCTAAATGATTCTTAATAATCTCTTCACTCATATATAATCCTATCCCTGTACCTTGAGATTGATGTTTAGTTGTAAAATATGGTTCAAAGATTCTATTTATTATATCTTTTGATATTCCGTTTGCATTATCTTTTATCTCAATTAAAAAATTAGAACCATCTTTATATGTACAAATAAAAATTAACTTTTTTCGATCTTCTATTTTTAGTAAAGCATCTTTTGCATTGTTTAGTATATTTATAAGAACTTGAACAAGTTCATTTTCTACTCCTTCTATTTCAAATTCTTCTATATCTTCTATTATCTGAATATCTTTTGCGTTAAACTGTGCACTTGTGAGTTTTAATGCTTTACTAACAGCATCAGATATTTTAAATTCTTTTTTATTACTATTTTGTGGATTAAAGAATCCTCTGAAATCTTCTATTGTTTGAGATAAATATTGAGCAGTATCATTAATACTATCAAGGTATGAATTCATATTATTTTCATTTAATAAACCTAATTTATTTTGAACTTTTGCACCTGTTGCTGCTGTACTAATTAACGATAAAGGCTGTCTCCATTGATGTGCAATATTTCCTATCATCTCTCCCATAGCGGCCATCTTAGTTTGTTGTATTAACAATCTTTCTTTTTCTATAGTTTTATTCGTTTCATCTTCAATTCTATTTCTAAATGCCAAAAATTTTTTTGAGATTACATTCGTGATATAAAATGATAATAAAACAAATATTAATGTAATTGATATAGAAAGTATAATTATCTTATTAATTGCCTTTTCTTTAGACTCTAATAAATATTTTGTTTTTTGCTCAATTTCTTTTTCAAATCTTTCTAAAAAGAACCCGGTACCTATAATCCAATTCCAATCATTAACAAGTCTAACATACGAAATTTTATCTCTTTTCTTTAAGTTTTCTGGATTTACCCCTGTACTATAAGACATAAAACCTTTTTCATTTTTCTGTGCAAATTCAATTATATCTTTTACCACATATTTCCCTAAAGGGTTTTTTATGTTATAACGATTTGTTCCAATTAAAGAATCTTTATAGTGAGAAAGAACGGTACCTTTATCATCAAACATAAATACATAGTTTTTATTATTACTTGTGATTTTTTTTATTTTTAATAACAACTCTTTTTTTAAGTCATTTTCAAAATCATCAATATATTCAGCTGTTCCAATAAACCAATTATAAGGCTTAAACTGTTTTATAAAGCCAATCTTTTCATGTTCTTTTGAAAAATCATTTGGTTTATGAAAAAACCATTTTTGAAAGCCTTCTTCATCTTTACTTTTTGCTATATTAATTGATTCTTGAACAATTAGTGTTCCATTTATATCTCTCGCATCAAAAAAGTTTTTCCCTTCGCGTTCAGGTTTTATAGGATGAAGGATATTTACTCCTTCTAAATCATAAATAAAAAATACCCTCGTCCACTGTTAAACCTACTAGTTTCAATTGCAGTTTTAATATCACTGATAATTTCTTTTTTTGTTTTCTTATATTTATTTTTATTATAAATATTCATAGCTCTATTATGAATTTGATAGATTCTTTTTTTTATATCTGATTTTAGTGCTTGTTTTGATTTTTCTTTTTCATATGAAATTAAATTGTATAAATTCTCTATTTTATTTTTTACATTTTCTTGGTTTTGAATAAGATATTTTTGCCTAGTTAATTCAACTTCTCTAGTAAAATCTTCTTCCATTTTAGTTAGATATATATTAGAGATTAAAAGAGAGACAAAAATAACAAGAATTATTGGAGAAAACTTAATTATATTTAGAATAATTCTTTCATTATCTGTTATTTTCATACTAATTTCCTAATACTTATTCATATCATTTATCAGTATATTAAAAACTTTATAAAAGTTTTATTTTCAATTAATTCTAAACTTGATCTATCAGCAGAAAATAGGATATAAAGCTCTTGATAACCTTTTCCTAAACTTCTTATTTTTTGAGCAGTTTTTAGTAAAAAAAGGATTGTTCCAAAAAGACTTGGAATTTGGAACATTCTCCAAAAAGAACAGGTTGTGGAAATAGTCAAAAGACCACATTTAGATCACAAATAGTGTTCTATTTTATATTATAAATTTTAATTTGATAAATATTTTAAGTAGCTTTGCAATTTGTTTATCTAAGAAAGAATATTACTACTAGCTTTTTGAATAGGAGGACAAGGAACTGTTCCATATGAACAAAAAACACAACAGTCTTGTCCTTTTGGTCTAATAACTTCATTACAGTTTTTACATTGATAAAAAAATTGACAAGCATCTGTTGGCATAATCTCTTCTTCTTTATGTCCACATTTAGGACAAGTAATTATAGATTTTAGTTGAATTCCCATAACTCACTCCTTTATGTCAATTCTTTTATAACCTTTTTTACATCCTTTAAACAACATTTTCCTGATGGGTTTTTATGTTCACAATCACAACCAATAGAATTCATTTTTTCTGTTATATCTTCTATTGCTTTTGTTTGACCTGACTCTTTTATATCTTTTTTAATTTTCTCTTGTGTCCAATTAAAACAGTAACATACTGTTTTAGGATTAGCCCAATCTTTTAAACCAACTTCTTTTATTAATTGTTCTTGTCTAATTATTTCATTTATTTTGAAATAAACTACTTCACAATTTGAAGTTTGACAATAAAAGAAGTCTTTAATAGAAGATAATTCTTTCAAATATTCTTTTTTTACTAAAGAGTTTATCGTAATAGAGGAAACCTCTTTAGCTTTATTTTTACAAATTGGACATACATCTTTTGTATGAAAATTTAACATTTCTAATCCCTTTATAGCTTTTTATGAGTAGTAGCTGTAAATCCAGTTGTATTAATTGCTTTTTTAATATTATCAATGGTTGTTTTACTACTATCAAACTTAATATTGGCATTTCCAGTTTTATATGATATATCTAAATTAACTATACCATCTTGTGTATGTATTGCTTTACTCACGGTAGCCTCACAAGCTGGACAAGTCATATTTGAAATCTTTACATTATAATTAACTATATCTTTTTGTTGAACTATAACAACTTCTTTTTTACCATCTTCTTTAATAAAATAGTCTCCATAATACGGAAAAGAAATAGTTACAATCGCAAATATTGTTACAATTGATAAAAATGTTTTGGTTCTGACAAAACTAATTTTCTCTTCTGTTTCACAATTACAAGTAATCTCTTCTTTTGGTTTAAGTTTTTCCCACCATACATAACCTAATACTAGAATTGTTAATCCTATTAAATATGGTCTAAATGGGTCTAACCAAGAAAACATAGAAGCCAAACTAGCTGAACCAGCTAATACCGCTAAAACTGGTGTTATACAACATAAGGAAGCTCCAATCGAAGCTATAATACCAGTTAAGATTTTTTTATCCATAACTTACTCCTTAATATTATTTTCAAAAAAATGTTTAATATCATCATTAATAAAATAAAAGATAGTAGCTCCGTCTCTTATATTATCAATGATATTACCATCTTTTAATTTTCGTAAATGTT
>LLEJ01000139.1_pt1 | contig 10994 bp, 8 predicted proteins | sample 595831 | NCBI WGS metagenome assembly LLEJ01 (sample SAMN02919310, study PRJNA255460) | bioreactor metagenome | biome: chemostat; feature: culture 2011_10.1; material: sediment; isolation source: day101 10degC chemostat 2011 inoculated with Wadden Sea sediment taken from... | place: Germany: Bremen ... | reverse complement strand
TAAAGTTCCTATATATTCTTCTTTATTTAAAAATACAGATTGAATTTCTTCTAATAAAGAGATAGTATCTATTTTAGAACTTTTTGAGTAAGCATCAAGAGCTGAAGTTACAACTCCTCTAAAGTTATCTCCTGCAGTTTGAAAAGTAGTTATATTGACTTCATCTAGTTCTTTTAAAATACATGGTAAATCATGAAACTTTAAATGTCTTAACTCGATTTGAGCTCTTGTTGTAATATCTATATAGTCATTTCCATATTTTTTTGCAATTTTTGCGATTCTTACAGCTTGCTCAATTTTTAGTTGACCACCTGAGATTCTAAGTCTGATTGTAAAATTATCAGAACTTCCTTTATCATAAATCCCAAAACATTTAAGTAAGTGTTTTGTTTCTGCTTCACCTATTTGTTCTTCATATGTCCCTTTACAGATATCTTCAAAATGTTTAAAAAAATCTAGAGGAGTTCTTTTGGCTTTTAATTTCTCTATTTTGTTGATTTTTTTATTTCTTAACTTGAAAGTGCCTTCTATAAGGTTCATATTCTACTCCAAATGATTTTGTTATAGAATATTTTAGCAATAATTTTATGTAAATTTAAAGTTAAGCTATATAAAAAGTATACAATTAAAATATTATAATATATATAGTTAGTTAATTAATGTAAAGTTAAGAAGTTATCTTTTCTATTCTTACTGCACATTGATTATAGTCTGGTTGTAAAGAATCCTTATCTAATAAATCATTTGTAAGATAGTTTATATTTCTGTTACTAATGGGGATAAAAATAGTATCTTCTCTTATTGAATCAGTAATTAAAACTTTTGATTCAATTTCTCCTCTTATTGATTTAATTTTTATTTTATCATTATTTAGAAGATTCAATTTTTTTGCATTTATAGGATTTATTTCACAAAAATCTAATCCTTTAAATTTTAATAATGTTTTTGGAAGATTTGTTTTTGTTCCACTATGCCATTGGTCTCTAGTTCTTCCTGTTATTAAGTTAAAAGGATATTTTAAATTTGTTTTTTCACTTAAGAGTTTATTTTGTACAAAATGAAGATTTGCTTTTTTATTTTTTGTAAAAAATTCTTTTTTTAATACTATATCTTTTCCCCATACAAATGGTTTTTCAGAAAGATCATCGTACTTTGCTTTATATATATCCATATGATCTGTTAGTCTTGTCATTCTTTGATATTCTTTAAAAATTTCTTTTGTAGAACTGTAATTAAATGATTGTTTAAAGCCTAACTTTTGGGCAATAAGTTGAAATATTTCCCAATCAGGTTTACAATCAATTGACGTTCTAGTTAGTTTTTCTTGTTTTGTAATAGTTCTATCTAGATTTGTTTGAGTTCCTTCTTTTTCACCCCATGGAGCAGCAGGAAGTTTTATATGTGCAAATTCAGATGTTTCAGAATTGTCGTAGGCATTTATTTCTATAACTGTAGGTATTTTTTTTATTAATCTTTCTACTTTATTTCTATTTGGAAGATGATAAACTGGGTCTGTGTGACAGATAACTAATACATCAAGATTTGCACTTAGCATTTGAGTTGCTGTTAATCCTGGTTTATTATCTATTTTATTTGTGTCCCAAAACTGAGAAACTTTTTTTATTGACTCCTTCTCAAAACCTAAATGCACCGCTAGCATCGTAGATAATCCACCTACTTCTCTTCCTCCCATTGCATTTGGTTGTCCTGTAAGTGAAAATGGCCCATTTCCTTCTTTATAAATCTTTCCAGTTAAAAGATGTGTATTTATTAATGCCAGATTTTTATCAACACCTTGAACAGATTGATTTAATCCCATTGTCCAAGCAGAAATTATATTTTCACTATTTTTAAAAATTTCCCAGAAGTCTTCAAATTGTTCTTTTGTAAGACCTGTTCTTTTCAACATCTTTGTAACTGGAATTCTTTTAAATTTATTTTTCAGAAGTTCATAATTATTTACATTTTTTTCAATAAAGTCTATATCAACTAAATCTTCATCTATTATTCTTTTTGATACAAGATTAAAAAAATCTATGTCACTTCCTGTTTTTAAAGGAAGATATAAATCAGCTATCTTAGCAGTATCTGTAAATCTTGGGTCTAATACAATAATCTTTAGACCCTTCTTTTTAGCTTTTTTTATATTGTTATGGAAGACTACATGAGCTTCAGCAGTATTTGCACCTGCTAAAATAAGAAGGTTTGCTTTAAAAATATCTTCCATTCTTACTGGAACAAAATCAATTCCAAAAGCTTTTTTATGTGCAACTACAGAACTTGACATACAAGTTCTACTATTTGTGTCTACATTATTAGTACCTAAAAAACCTTTTACTAATTTGTTTGCAACATAATAATCTTCAGTTAATAATTGACCTGATAAATAAAAACCTATTTTTTCTTTAGAAGTCTTTTTGATTTTGTTTGCAATTACATCTAAGGCATTATCCCAAGTAGTAATTTTAGGTTCATCATGAAGTGTTTCTCTAATATGAGGACGTAGTAATCTACTTGGAGTTTGAATACTAAGAAGTTCAGAAACTCCTTTTGAGCAAACTTTCCCTTCATTTACTGGATAAACTACATCACCTCTTAGTTTATCTTCATCAAATTCTAATCCACAACCAACACCACAATATCCACAAACTGACTTAATCATCAAAAAATCCTATATATATTTATAAAATGTATTATATATAAAATTAATGTAAAATTAAGAATTTACTGTCTAAAAGATAAACAATTATGAACTTTTTACCCACATAATAAAATTTAAGATTAAAAGAAAGTAAAAACCAAACTTATAAAACTTTAACGGATCTCTTTGTAATAAAGGAGTGTTCTTATTAAAAAACGGTTTTACTTTATCTGAGTTTTCAAGCTCGTAGTTCATTAAAGTATAATTTTCATATCGTAAATTTTCATCGGCAGTAATTGCTCTTAAGATAATACTCTCTAACCAGTTTGGAATATTATTGTTATAAGTTCTTGGTAGTTTTGCTTTTTTAAATGAGGGATTTTGAAAAGGCTCAATCTCTCCATAAGGAAACTTGCCTGTTAAACTTTCATAGAAAGTAACTCCAATAGAAAATATTTCTGTTTTTTCATTTATAAATGCATCTCGAAATCTCTCTGGAGCTAAGTATGATGGAGTTCCCGCTTTATTATTTATTGAATAAACTTCTGTAATAGAACCAAAATCAATGATTTTAAAAATTCTTTTTCCATCACGTTCAATTACAATAATATTTTCAGGCTTTATATCTCCATGTACTAAATCATATTTTAATAAATATTGACTCATGCTAAGTAAAGTTTTTGCTAAAACTATAGATTCATCAATTGATAAGTGTCTTTTTTTAAGATATTGTTTTAAGGTAATACCATCAAGTTTAGCCATAAGATAATATCGGGCAGTTCTATTTTTAGGAACAACACTTTTTGGGAAAAATCCTGCTTTTAATCTTTTTGCATTCCAGACTTCTTTTACATATAAATCTAAAATATCAGGGTTGTCTATTGCTTCAGCAGGAGCAAACTTTATAACATATTCGATACCTTTTTTCTCGCAAATCCAAGTTCGATCATTTTGGATTAATGATAACTTAAGTAGGTATCCATCAATTTCATCACCTTTTTTAAGTTTTTCGGGAATATCAAGTGATAGTTTTTTTAGTTTTGAAACTTCATCAATATCCAAAATATCAATAACAATTGCAGAAGTATCATCAGGAAGATTGTCATCCATTAGTTTACTAGCTTTTTTCACAAGAGGAGTTGCTCCATTTCTCATATGACGTGATAACATATCGTTGCTCATAAGAGAATACAAACCATCACTACATAAAAGAATAGAGTCATCTTTTTGTATATTATTTTCAAAAATAAAATATTTCTACATCATCATTTATTCCAATTGCATTTGAAAGAACACTTTCCATTCCTTCTTCATTGTGGTCATATGAAAGTTGTTTTAGTTCTTCATCTCTTTTTATATATATACGGCTATCACCTACATTTGCTCCATATAATCTATTTCCGTCAATTACAGCAAGTTAAAGTTGTTACAAGTTCTGCTCTTTCGTATTGGTCAATAGATTCTTTATATAAAATTGAATTGATAGATTTGATAAAAGATTTGATAGATTTTTCTATGCTCCATGCAATAGGTCTATTTTTAAAGTTATTTATTAGATGGGTAGTAACTCTTTTAGCTGCTTCTGCTCCAGCTGCTGCTGAACCAACACCGTCACAAAGGACTGCAACAGTTATATTATCTGATACTTTAATATCATAGAAGTCATCACCTGTAAGTTCTGCTCTTTTAGCTAACATAAATCCTGTTGCTCTTATATTACTTTTACTCAAACTAATAATCCTTCTACTATATATAGATATATCTAAATTAAAATTTCCTTTGAATTTTTAATTTAAATATAAAAAGAGGCTCTTTTATTAAGAGCCCTTTTTATAAACTTACTAGATTCTACCACCAGCTTGAACACCCCAAGTAGTTCGCCATCTAGTTTTAACTAAACTAATTCCTGAGATTGCAAGTATAACTACACAAGCAAAGATTAGGAAACCTGCAGTATATCCATCAAATGCACCTTTTGACCAACCAAGAGTTTTAATCAGAGCTGTTCCACCAAGACCACCAGCACATCCAACAATTCCTGTCATTATACCAATATCTTTACCAAATCTTTGTGGTACTAATTGGAAAACTGCACCATTTGCCATTCCAAGATTTGCCATAATTAAGAATAATACTAAAATTGCAACTGCAAATGGTAATTCAACTGTAGCATTAACAATTGCTAATAAAGCAACAATACCGTAGAAGAAGTATAGAGATCTAACTCCACCAATTTTATCAGCAACATTTCCACCTACAGGTCTTAAAACTGCACCTGCAAAAATACATAAGGCACCAAAGTAACCAGCAATTACTTTTACATTTCCTTCATCTAATATATCAATACCAAATGCTGCCATATCTACTTGATAAGTATTCATTAAATATACTTTCATATATCCTGCGAATCCAACAAATCCACCAAATGAAACTGCATAAAATAGTGAGAACCACCATGTATCTTTATCTTTTAATAACTTTCCATAATCTTTTAACTTTTTAGGATTAGCTTTATATACTGATTCAGGAGCATCTTTTGCTAAGAATAAATAAGCTACAAATACAACAATTGCCATTGCAGCTCCAACTCCAAATACTGATGCCCATCCCCAAAGTTCCGCAATTTTTGGAGCAAATAAGAAGTCAATTACAACACCAATATTACCTGCACCTGCAATACCTAAAACAACACCTTGAAGTTTTGGTGGATACCATTGTCCAGCTTGTGGAAGTGCAACTGCAAATGAAGCCCCTGCAAAACCAAGACCAAGTGCAACTATTAATAGTTGGTTATATGTAATACTATCACCTTGTAAATATGCTGTTAAAAGTGCAGCTATTACAATAGCTTGAGAAATAAGAGCAGTCATTTTTGCACCAAGCTTATCAACACCAAATCCTAATACAATTCTTAATATTGCACCAGATAAAATAGGAAGTGATAATAATGTAGCTTTTTCACTTGCTGTCATTATATGACCACCTAATGCTAAAGCTTCAGCAATTTCTGTACTTAGCGGTCCTAACATTGTCCACACCATAAAACTCATATCAAAGTATAAAAAAGCCATGAACAATGTTGTTCCATGTCCTTGACCTTTTAAATCTTTTAATCCTGCCATTTTAATCCTTCTGTAACTGTTTTGTGAAAGTATATACTGAATGATGATAAATAATTATATAAATGTGTATAAAATATATCCAATATCTAAATACTGTATATGTATATATTATCTATACAATTTATATGTATATATTATTGTATATATAGTAGGTAAATTTTTTAATGAAATTTTAATAATAAAACTTTTAAATAAGACTAGTATTTGGCATATAAACCTATTTGGAGTACTTTTAAAATATATTTAATGTATTTTTAAGATTATTTTGTATAAATAATAGACAATTAGTTTGTATAATATATCTGAAAATATAGCTACAATACTCTTATCAAAACATATACAATGTTAAAATTAAGGAGAGTAGATGTTAAAACAGGTATTAAAAATTGGTTTAGGTGTTTCAGTTGTTGCTTCAACTTTATTAGCAGCTCCAGAAAAGACAAAGTTAAAAATAGGTTTTATTGCACTAACTGACTGTGCTCCATTAGTAATTGCAAAAGAGAAAGGTTTTTTTAAAGCTGAAGGTCTTGATGTTCATGTTGCAAAAGAAGGTGGTGGATGGCCAGGTATTCAACAAAAAGTAATCTCTGGTGAATATGACTTTTCTCATGCCTTAGCAGGTATGCCAATTGCTGCTACACTTGGAATCAATGGGAATGCTCATTTACAAGCTTTATTATCATTAGACTTTAATGGAAATGCAATTACATATGGTAATAACATTATTGCTGAAATGGAAAAATATGGTTTAGATAAAACTGAACGTCCAGTAACTGCTGATTCTTTAAAGAAATATATCGATGCAAAAAGAGCAAAAGAAGGTGATAAATATGCACCACTTAACTTTGGTATGGTTCACCCAGTATCAACACATAACTATGAATTAAGATATTGGATGTCAGCTTCTGGAATCAAACCAGATCAAGATTGTACAATTAAACCATTCCCACCACCTACTATGCCATCAAACTTAATTGCTGGAAATATTGAAGGTTACTGTGTTGGTGAACCTTGGAATTCAAGAATCGTACTTAAAGGTAAAGGTTCTGCACTTGTAACAAACTATGATATCTGGAACAACAACCCTGAAAAAGTTTTACAAGCAAGAGCTGATTTTGTTAAGAAAAATCCAGAAACTACAAAAGCTGTTATGAGAGCAGTTATTAAAGCTCAGAAATGGCTAGATGAATCTTGGGAAAACAGAGAAGAAGCTATTGGTTACTTAGCTAAGAAAAACTATGTTAAAGCTCCTAAAAATGTATTAAGAAAATCTATGTCAGGAACATTCCTTTATAACAAAGGTGTAGATTCTGCTAATCCAATGTTTAACGTATTTGCAAACAATTATGCATCATACCCATTTTATTCACACGGTATGTGGTTTGTTACTCAAATGTATAGATGGGGACAACTTGATAAACCAGTTGATATGAAAGCTTTAATTGAAAAAGTTTATAGACCAGATTTATTTGCAGAAGTTGCAAAAGAAGTTGACTATAAATTACCTCCAAGTCCTTGGAAGAAAGATGGTGTTGATGAATATAACAAATTCTTAGATGGTAAAGTTTGGGATCCAAATAAAGCAGTTGATTATATCTTTGATTTCAAAGTTCAAAATTCACTTGTTTCAAAAGAAGATTTAATGAAAGCTAACTCATGGAAAGTTGAAACAAAACAACCAGGTTACACTTGTCATTATGGTCCTGCTGGATGTGCAGATCCAAAATATGTTACAAAATAGGGTGACCTATTTTAATAAATAAAAATAAAAGATAAAGCCCAATTGGGCCTTGTCTTTTTAAATGCCTAGTCACACTTTCATTTCCTACTAATTAAGATACTAGGCATTTAAAAAAACAAATAAAAAATAAAAGGTTAAATTTATGAATAAAGAAACACTAAAAAAGATATTTCTTCCATTGATTGTATTAGTACTTATAATACAAGTATGGTCGGGTATTGCTAAGATTGTTGAGGATTTCCCAACACCAAGTGATACATATGTATATGCTTTTGGTGGAGTAACAGTAGATGGTGATGAAATTGAAGGTGTTCTTTCTGATCCTTTTTATATTGAAAATCAAGATGATAAAGGTATATTTTGGCAAATCATGGCATCACTTCAAAGAGTATTTGGTGGTTTTGCCTTAGCAATTATTGTAGGAGTTCCTATTGGTTTATTAGTTGGTATGAGTAAAAATGTTCAATATGCATTGGAACCATTTATTCAAATATTTAAACCAGTTTCCCCACTTGCTTGGCTTCCTTTATTGTTGTTTGTATTTCAAGATATTAATACAACAGCAGTATCAACTATTTTTGTTACCTCAATTTGGCCTATTATTATAAATACTGCACTTGGTGTTAAAAATGTAAATGAAGACTATTTAAACGTTGCAAAAGTTCTACAGTTTTCACCAATAGAAAAGGTTTTCCAAATAATCTTGCCTGTGGCGGTTCCTTTTATCTTTACAGGTATGAGATTAAGTCTTGGTATAGCTTGGCTTGTAATTGTTGCCGCAGAGATGTTAACAGGTGGTATTGGTATTGGATTCTGGATTTGGGATGAGTACAATAATCTTGCATATCACAATATTATCATTGGTATTATCATAGTTGGTATTATTGGTTTTATTCTAGATATTATCATGGGTAAAATTGCAGACTATTTTGATTATAGAAAAAAAATATAGTTTTGCTACTTTTAACAATTTTTTATAAATTGTGTAAAAAAGTAGACAGAGAATTAAAGGTTCCCTTCAAAGTGGGGACTATTTTAAAGGAAATTAATAATGAGTAAGAATAACTTTTTAGAATTAGAAAATATACATAAAACTTTCCCCCTTCCAGGTGGAAAAGAATATAAAGCCGTTGTTGATGTAAATGTTAAAATTGCAAAAAATGAAATTATTTCTATAATTGGACATAGTGGTTGTGGTAAATCTACACTGTTAAATATGATTGCTGGACTTGATGCTCAAACAGAAGGTAATATTATTCTTAACAATAAAGAGATAAAAGGACCAGGTCCTGAAAGAGCAGTTGTTTTTCAAAATCACTCACTTTTACCATGGCTTACAGTTTATCAAAATATTGAAATGGCTGTAAAAAAAGTGATGCCAGGTCTTAGTTCTTCTGAACTTAGAGAAAGAGTTGAAAGATTTGTTTCAATGGTAAATCTTGACCATGCAAAAGATAAATTTCCAGGTGAAATTTCTGGTGGTATGAAACAGCGTGTTGGTATTGCAAGAGCTTTATCAATTAAACCAGAAGTATTACTTATGGATGAACCTTTTGGAGCACTTGATTCTTTAACAAGAGCAAATTTGCAAGAGCATTTAATGAGAATTCAACAGAAAGTTGAAAATACAGTAATAATTATTACTCACGATATTGATGAAGCAGTTTTATTAAGTGATAAAGTAATTATGATGACAAATGGTCCCGAAGCAACAGTAGGTGAAGTATTAGAAGTAAATTTACCAAGACCAAGAAATAGAGTTGAACTACAACATAATACAGAATATATTAGATGTAGAGAAGCTATTTTGACTTTTCTTTATGAGAAGTTTGCAAAAGATGATGAATAACTGAATATTCTTTAAAAGAAAAAGAGATATTTCCTCTTTTTCTTTTCCCCTATAGATATCATAAAATCATAGAATATTTTTTTACAGCTTTTTCATCCCATTCAATTCCACTACCTATAGAATTACTTATTATTGCATTTCCATTTTCAAGAACTAATGGATTTTTTAAAATTGGATTCCACCAATCACAATATTCTAACCAGTTTGTAGTGGCAGTACAAGATAAAAGTTGTGCACTTATCTCTGGCCAAAGATGACTTGAGATTTCTATATTGTGGGCATTTGTAATTGCAGCTGCTTTCATCCATCCTGTAACTCCTCCAATTTTCATTACATCTAACATAATGTGATCTGATGCGTTAGCTTCAATTGCATGTTGCATATCAAGAATTCCCCACCAGTTTTCTCCACATTGAATAGGAGTTTTTGTCTCTTTTGCAATTTTTGCATGACCTATATAATCATGGGCTAAGGTTGGTTCTTCAATCCAAGCTAACTTTTCTTCATCTAATAATCTAAGTCTTTTAATAGCCTCAGTTGGAGTTAGACTCTGGTTATAATCAACCATAATAGACATATCTTCACTAGTAGCTTCCCTCATTGCACGGATTACTTCGATATCTTCTTCTACTGTTGGATAGCCTATTTTTGCTTTTATCCCTTTAAGACCCTTGTCTGCCCATTCTTTAGCAACCTTTGCACAAATTTTTGGACCATCATATCCTATTGCTCCATATGCAGGAATAGGTTTAGCTTTTCCACCTAATAAATTTGCTAAAGGAAGATTGTTTTGTCTTGCAAGTGCATCCCATAAGGCCATGTCAATACCTGCAATTGCCATTCCTACTAGACCTTGAGTTCCTAATAACCTAAATTGTTTATTAAGTTTTAAAAAAATGTCTAAAGGAGCTAGTTTTTCACCTATAATTAAAGGCTCAAGGTTTTGAATAAAATCACTTGTGGCTTTTAATGCTAACTTTGTATAGGTAAAAATCATACTATGTCCAATATTCCCATCACTCATGGTTATATTTATAAGAACTAGTGGTGATTCAGTAATAATTCCACTTGCCGTTTGATGTGGTGTTGGCATAGGAACAACAACAGGGTTTACACTAAGAGACTTAATCGTAGTCGATATAGCTTCATTCATTTAGTATCCTTTTATAATTTTCTAAGCGTATCAAATATATTTGATATTACTTGACCAACCAGTCAAATAAAAGTTTAGCAAAATTAGACTAACTAGTCAAGTCTTAAGTAAAAAAAAAGGTGAAGATTTAATTCTTCACCTTTTTTATAAATTATTTTGTAAATTTATTTTAGTATCATATACTCATCATCATAATAAACTGTATCATCAAGTGCAATTACTTTTTGTTCATTATCAAAATCAAAATCATAAATTGTTTCTGTTTCAAAATCATTTGAGATATTGATTAAAAAACCTTGTGATTCTAAAGCATATAATGAAGTTCCATATGCAAGTGCATAGAATTTAGCATATTTATACTTTTTTCTATTGATAATATTTAATGAAATATCAGTTTTAATAATCTGACCATCAATTGTTGCAATATAAATATTCTCATCTACAGAGATAATATCTCTTACATTATAATCTTTTAAATTTAGTATACC
>LLEJ01000138.1_pt1 | contig 11029 bp, 11 predicted proteins | sample 595831 | NCBI WGS metagenome assembly LLEJ01 (sample SAMN02919310, study PRJNA255460) | bioreactor metagenome | biome: chemostat; feature: culture 2011_10.1; material: sediment; isolation source: day101 10degC chemostat 2011 inoculated with Wadden Sea sediment taken from... | place: Germany: Bremen... | reverse complement strand
TATGAAAATGATGAATTTACAATACAAACCAAAAAAACTGATGAACCTATTATAAAAATATTAAGTAAGAATAATCAAAAATAAAGAATAGTTTATATTCACAATTATAGAAAATATACAATTATTTATAAAATTTTTTTTATATTAATAAGTGATTTTACTAATTTAATTTAAACTAAATATAATATTAGAAGTACGACTGTGTCGTTTATTCGCACTTGTTTAAAAAATGTTACAGCTTGATAACATTTTTTTGACTTTTAACAGTTTTTAAAAGAAATTGTGTGAAACTGCGATATATAATTTATAAAAAAAAATGGAGAGAAGATGAAAGCATCTGATTTATTTGTAAAAGCATTAGAAAATGAAGGCGTTGAATATATTTTTGGTATTCCTGGTGAAGAAAACTTAGACTTTTTAGAATCAATGAGACAATCAAATATTAAATTAATTTTAACTAGACACGAACAAGGTGCTGGTTTTATGGCAGCAACTTATGGAAGATTAACTGGAAAAGTTGGTGTTTGTTTAGCTACACTTGGACCTGGAGCTACAAACTTTGCAACATCAGCAGCATATGCACAACTTGGTGGTATGCCAATGATGATGATTACTGGTCAAAAGCCAATTAAAAAATCTAAGCAAGGTAGATTCCAAATTATTGATATCGTTGGTATGATGAAACCAATGACTAAATATGCAAAACAAGTTGTAAATGGAAATAACATTCCATCTATGGTTAGAGAAGCATTTAAAATTGCAACTACTGAAAGACCAGGTGCGGTTCATATTGAATTACCTGAAGATATTGCGGAAGAAGAAGTTGATTTTAACTTATACCCTGTAAAAGATTTCAGATATCCACAAGCTGATAAAACTGCTGTTTTAGATGCAGTTAAAATGATTGAAAAAGCAAAAAGACCACTTTTATTAATTGGAGCTGGAGCAAATAGAAATAGAATTGGTAATGCTTTAACAAACTTTGTTAATGAAACTGGTATTCCTTTCTTCTCTACTCAAATGGGTAAAGGTGTTATTGATGAAAACCATAAATTATGTTTATCAACAGCTGCACTTTCACAAGATGATTTTATTCATTGTGCAATTGAAAGAGCTGATTTAATTATCAATGTTGGACATGATGTAATTGAAAAACCACCATTCTTTATGGAAAATCATGAAGGTGCAACAGAAGTATTACATGTAAACTTCTTCCCATCAGAAGTTGATGATACTTATTTCCCACAATTAGATGTTATCGGTGATATTGCAGGAAATATTGATCAATTTACTAATGCTATTTCTAAACAAGACCATTGGGACTTCGATTACTACATTAGATTAGCAGATGAAATTAGAACTAGACTTTCTAAATATTTTGGTGATACAAGATTCCCAATCTTACCACAAAAAGCAGTTAGAACTATTAGACAAACTTTAGATGATAAAGATATTGTAACACTAGATAATGGTGTATATAAAATTTGGTTTGCAAGAAACTATAGATGTGCACAGCCAAATACACTTCTTTTAGATAATGCCTTAGCTACTATGGGTGCAGGAATGCCATCTGGAATGGCTGCAAAAATGGTTAATCCTGATTCAAAAGTTGTTTCTGTTTGTGGAGATGGTGGATTCATGATGAACTCGCAAGAGATGGAAACTGCGGTTAGATTAGGACTTGATATGACTGTTATTATTTTAAATGATAACTCATATGGAATGATCAAATGGAAACAAGCAGGTATGGGATTTGAAAATTATGGACTTGATTTAGAGAACCCTGATTTTGTTAAATATGCTGAAGCTTATGGAGCAACTGGACATAGACCAACTTCTTGTGAAGATTTCGCTGAAACTTTAGAGAAATGTGTAAATGGAAAAGGTGTTCACCTTATTGATTTAGCTGTTGATTATTCATTAAATCATTCAATTTTAAATGATTTATTAGCTAAAAAACAATGTATGATATAATACAAAAAAATTATAAATTAAAAGGATAAGAATGAGTACAATTGAAGTAACATCACCATTTGATGATAGTGTTGTAGGAACAGTTCCTTATGGTTCAGTTCCAGAAGTAGAAGCAGCTTTAGAATTAGCAAGAACTACATTTGACGATCATAAAAATGCTCTTCCTAAATACAAAAGAGTTGAGATTTTAGAAAAAGTTGTAGAGATTATGTCTTCGCAAATTCCAGAGTTAACAAAACTTTGTGCATCGGAAGGTGGTAAACCTTGGATTGATTCTGAAGTTGAAGTATATAGAGCAATCAACGGTGTTAAACTTGCTATTGAAGCTTTAGGAGCACAAGAAGGTAAAGAAGTTGCTATGGGTCACACTGCTTCATCTGCAAATAGAATGGCTTATACTTTTAAAGAACCTATTGGTGTTGTTGCTGCAGTTTCTGCATTCAATCACCCTCTAAACTTAGCAGTTCACCAAGTAATTCCTGCAATTGCTGTTGGTTGTTCTGTTATTATTAAACCTGCTACACAAACTCCAATGTCAGCTATTAGATTAGTTGAGATTTTAGAAGAAGCTGGACTTCCAAATGGATGGGCTCAAGCTGTAGTTTGTGATAGAAAAGGTGGAGAACTATTAGCTACATCACCAAAAGTAAATGCCTTAACATTTATTGGTTCTGGTGCTGTTGGTTGGTACTTAAACTCTAAAGTTGCTAATGGAACTAGAGTTGCATTAGAGCATGGTGGAGTTGCACCAGTAGTTATTGAGCCAGATGCTGATATTGATGATTTAATTCCTGCAATTGGAAAAGGTGGTTTCTACCATGCTGGTCAAGTTTGTGTATCTGTTCAAAGAGTATTTGTACATGAATCAATTGTTGATGAAGTAGCTTCAAAACTTTCTGATTATGCATCTAAATTAGTTGTAGGTTCTCAATTAGACCCTAAAACTGAAGTTGGTCCATTAATCAATAACAATGAAGTAAATAGAGTTGAAGAGTGGGTTAATGAAGCAAAAGAAAAAGGTGGAAAAATCTTAACTGGTGGAAATAGAATTTCTGCATCTTGTTATGAACCAACTGTAATTCTTAATCCTGCTGATGATGCTTTAGTTTCTACTAAAGAAGTATTCGGACCTGTTGTTTGTATTTATTCATACTCTGATATTGAAGATGCATTTGATAGAGCAAATCAATTAGAAGTATCTTTCCAAGCAGCTGTATTTACTAAAAATCTTGATACTGCTTTAAGAGCTGTAAAAAGATTAAATGGTACTACTGTAATGGTAAATGACCATACTGCATTTAGAGTTGACTGGATGCCATTTGGAGGAGCAAAAGCTTCTGGACTTGGAATGGGTGGAATTCACCATTCTATGGACGAGTGTTCAAATGAAAAAATGATGGTTATTAAATCACCAGTTTTATAATAAGCTTTTAATATATAAACTAAAAAGGAGAAAGTTAAATCTTTCTCCTTTTTTTTATCTCTATTCCTTTTATAAACTTAAATATCACTTTAGAAAAATAAATTTTAAGCACTTTCGTATGAACCTTTTGGTATAAGTTCCTTTTTGAAACAAACTATAAAATTTAAAAGGATACTTTATGAATCTTCATGAATACCAAGCGAAGAATTTATATAGAAAATATGATATTCCTACAACAAAAGGAAAGTTACTAACACATCCATCACAATTAGATGATATTTTAAGAACTATTGGAAAAGATAGATGGGTTATAAAAGCCCAAGTTCATGCTGGCGGACGAGGGAAAGCTGGGGGAGTTGTTCTTGTTGATTCTAAATATGAAGCAAACGAAGAAGTAAGAAGACTATTAGGAAGTAGATTAGAAACTCACCAAACAACAGGTGACGGTCAACCAATCAACTCAATTTTTATTGAAGAGCCTTGCGATATAGTTGATGAAATTTATTTAGCTTTTGCAGTAGATAGAACAACTCAAAGAATTATTATTATCACTTCAAGTGAAGGTGGTATGGAGATTGAAGAAGTTGCAGAAAGAACTCCGGAAAAAATTTTAAGAAACCCTATTAATCCTATTGTTGGAATCATGCCTGCTCAATGTAGACAAATTTGTGATGATTTAGGTTTAGATAAAACACTTTCGGCACAAATGATTGATTTAATGCAGAAAATGTATAAAATGTTTGTAGAAAACGACCTATCACTAATAGAAGTAAATCCACTTGTAGCAACAAAACAAGGATACTTAATGTGTCTAGATGGAAAAGTACAAGTTGATAATTCAGCACTTTATAGACAAGCAAAAATAAATGAAATTAGAGATGAATCTCAAGAAGATGAAAGAGAATTAAAAGCTGAGAAACTAGACTTAAACTATATTTCACTTGATGGAAATATTGCTTGTATGGTAAATGGTGCAGGTCTAGCAATGGCAACTATGGACTTAATTAAAACTCATGGTGGAGAACCAGCAAACTTCCTTGATGTTGGGGGAAGTGTAAATGAGAAAAGAGTTATCCAAGCCTTTGAAATCATTCTATCTGATAAAAAAGTAAATGGTATTTTAGTAAATATTTTTGGTGGTATTGTAAGATGTGATGTTATTGCTTCTGGTATTATTAGTGCTGCAGAAAAAATGAATTTAAATATCCCAATTGTTGTAAGACTTGAAGGAACAAATGCAGCTGAAGGTTTAGAACTTATTAGAAACTCTGATGTTTCAGTGTATGAAGAAGCAAACTTAGATAAAGCTGCACAAAAAGTTATTGAACTTACACAAGAAAAAAATGAGGGAGCAAACTAATGGCTATTTTAATTGATAAAAATACAAAAGTATTAGTTCAAGGTTTAACAGGTTCACAAGCTAGTTTCCATACCCAACGAGCAATTGCATATGGAACAAATGTAGTAAGTGGTGTAGTTCCTGGACGACGTGGACAAACTCATTTAGACCTTCCAATTTATAACACTGTAGAGTGTGCAAAAAGATTAACAGGAGCTACTGCTTCTATTATCTATGTTCCAGCTCCTTTTTGTAAAGATTCTATTATAGAAGCAAGTGAAAATGGAATTGAAACAATTGTATGTATTACAGAAGGTATTCCAACTATTGATATGCTTGATGTAAAAGCTGCTATTGATTTAAATGGTTCAAGACTTATTGGTCCAAACTGTCCAGGGATAATAACTCCAGGTCAATGTAAAATGGGAATTATGCCAGAGTCAATTCATATGCCAGGTTCAGTAGGTATTGTTTCAAGATCAGGAACACTAACATATGAAGCTGTAAATCAATCAACAATAGCTGGTTTTGGACAAAGTACTTGTGTTGGAATTGGTGGAGATCCCGTTCCAGGTTCTGATTTCATTGATATGTTAAAAATGTTCCAAGATGATAATGAAACAAAAGCCATTGTAATGATTGGTGAAATTGGTGGAGCAAAAGAAGAAGCTGCTGCTGAATTTATCAAAGAGTATGTAACTAAACCTGTTGTTTCATATATTGCAGGAGTTACTGCACCTAAGGGTAAAAGAATGGGTCATGCAGGTGCAATTATTGATGGTGGGAAAGGAACTGCTGAAGATAAATACGCAGCATTAGCTCATGCTGGAGTAGCAACAGTTAGAACTATTACTGCAATTGGAGATGCTTTAAAAGAAGTACATCCATAATCTTTAGGAATTTATTCCTAAAGATTAAAGAATTTTTACTATAATACGCTCAAATAATTTATAATAAGAGCAATCATGAAACTTACAAAAGAACAATTAAATCAATTTAATAATAATGGTTTCCTAATAATCAAGAACTTTGCAGAAACAAAACTTTGTAACGAAATTTTAGAAAAAGCTAAAAAACATCTACTAAAAAAACAAGCTCCTATTGAGAGTGAACAAGAGTATATGCAGCTTGATAATAATAATATTACAGTTAGACGTTTAAGACAAGTATATGATAGAGAAACTATTTTTCAAGAATGGATGACAAGTAAGAAAATACAACCAATCTTAAAACAGATACTAAATGATACACCTGTTTTAACTTTAGCTCATCATAACTCAATCATGACAAAACTTCCAAAAGAGAGTACTAGAACTTTTTGGCATCAAGATAGAAGATATTGGCACTTTGAAAATGATAATCTAGTTTCTGTATGGTTAAGTTTAGGTGATGAATTTCTAGAAAATGGTCTTTTAGAATTTATTCCTAAATCTCACAAAATAGATTTTTCAAAAGATAGATTTGATGAAAATTCTAATTTTTTAGACGAAAACAAAGAAAATAAAAAACTTATAGAAACAAAAGTACATGAAAACTTGTCAAAAGGTGATATAGTGTTGTTTCATTGTAAAACACTTCATCATGCTAGTAAAAATACAAGTAATGAGGCAAAAATATCATTTGTATATACAGTACGTGCACAAAACAATAAACCATTGAAAAATACAAGAAGCGATTTTAAGGAAATAATACTTGACTAATGATTTAATCAATTTAATAAAAGAACAAACAACTTTATCAACTAAGCATATACAAAATATAATGAACTTACTTGATGAAGGTTGTACTATCCCTTTTATCGCAAGATATAGAAAAGATTTAACAGGAAATGCAAGTGATGAAGACTTAAGAGCTTTTGAACAAGTTTTTACATATAGTCAGAAACTTCTAAAAAGAAAAGAAGAAATACTAAATTTACTTGAAGAGAAAAACTTTTTAAATGAAAAAATTAAAAAGTGTATTGAAGAGGCAAAAACAATACAAGCTTGTGAAGATATATACACTCCATTTAAAGATAAAAAATCATCAAGAACCAGTACAGCAATAGAAAATGGTATTGAACCACTTGCAAATATTATTCAAAGCTTGAAGTATTCAACAAACGAAATAAAACAAAAAGCTAGGAATTTTTTAAACAATAAAGTCTTATCTACAGACGATGCTATAAAACAAGCTCAAGATATCATAGCGCAAAGATATGCTGATGATTTTAAGTCAAAAGAAATTATTAGAAATATAATTACAAACTGGGGTGAAATACAAATTAAAGAAGGAAAAGAGTTTGATAAAAGTGGAGTTTATGTGAACTTCGCCAATCAAAATGAAAAAATAAAATATATCAAACCTCATAGAACCTTAGCAATATTAAGAGCGGTAAATGAAAAACAACTCTCAATAAAAATTGATATAGATGAAAATCATATTTTAGAAAATATCAAAAAAATACAAAATACCCAAATGGGCTAGTTCTTCAAAAGATATAGTTTTTGATGCCTATAAAGATGGCTTAAAAAGACTTCTTCTTCCAACTTTAAAAAGAGAAGCTATAAATACTCTAAAAGAAAATGCAAGTTCTCAAGCAATTGAACTTTTTGGAAAAATTTAAAAGAGTTACTTCAAACAGCACCACTTGTAAATCAAGTGATTCTAGGAATTGACCCAGGATACGTATCAGGTTGTAAACTTGCAGTTATAGATAAAAATGGAATCTACTTAGATTCAAATGTAATCTATCCAACAAAACCAAAACAAAATATAGAAGCTTCAACAAAAACAGCATTAGATTTAATTAAAAAGTACAAAGTAACTTCTGTTGCAATTGGTAATGGTACAGCATCAAGAGAAACAGCAGAATTTATTTCGAATCTAATAAAAGAAAATAATCTCAATATAAACTATGCAATTGTAAGTGAAATAGGAGCAAGTGTATACTCTGCATCAAAAATAGCAGTACAAGAGTATCCAAATCTAGATGTGACAATAAGAGGAGCAATCTCAATAGCAGGAAGACTTAGAGACCCAATGGCTGCATTAGTTAAGATTGACCCAAAATCACTTGGAATTGGACAATACCAACATGATGTAAACCAAAAAGAACTGGCTCTTAAACTAGAAAACACTACAATCGATTTAGTAAATAAAGTTGGAGTTGATTTAAACTCGGCATCATATAAGCTATTATCATTTATCTCAGGTATATCTGAGAAACTTGCAATTAACATAGTAGAACATAGAGATAGTATAAAAAAGTTCAACACTAAAAATGAATTATTAAAAGTAAAAGGTTTAGGTGCAAAAGCATATGAACAAGCAGTTGGATTTTTAAGAATAAAAGATGGTAAAAGTATCTTAGATAATACAGCTATTCATCCAGAAGATTATACTATAACAAAAAACTTACAAAAAAAATATCAAATCCAAGATATAAAAGATAATCAAATAGCACAAATGGCAAAGGAATTGAGCACTACACAATTAAAACTAAAAGATATCATAGAGGAATTAAAAAAGCCAGGATATGATGTAAGAAATGAATTCAATCAAGTAAAATTTGCATCAGACATAGCAAAGATAGAAGACCTAAAAGAAGGTTATATTTTAAGTGGAATTGTACGAAATATAACAGACTTCGGGGCTTTTGTAGATATAGGATTAAAAAATGATGCCCTACTTCATATCTCGCAAATATCAACAAAAAGAATAAATCATCCAAGTGAGGTTTTGAGTATCAATCAGAATCTAGAAAAGATTAAAGTTGTTTCAGTTGATTTAGAGAAGCAACGAGTAGGACTGAGTTTAAAGTAAAAAATCAAATATTGACCCCCATCAATGAAAAGAAACCCAATACTGATTATAATTATCAAAAAATAATTGATTCTCAAAAGGTTTAAATAATGGAATACACTTTAATTCTAATAATACATCTTCTATCAGCAATCATATTCATAGGCTTTATTTTTGCAGATGTTATAGTTTTCCCAGCAGTAAAAAATAAGTTTGGTGAAGAATTTCATACTAATATGATTGAAGCTATTGTTGGACGTGGTCTTAAAATCTATCCTCCTATAGTATTACTACTAATGGGTACAGGTGGATATATGTTTACAAAGTATGCAAATAGCGAGTTAGGATATTTTTCAACTTCTATGCAAGTTCTACTTATGATAAAAGTCTTTTTTGTACTGCTTATTGTTCTAGGAGTTATTTATACTATGTATTGCAAACTTACAAAAACTGAACCAGTAGGTTTTATGAATTATTTTCATACATATGCTTTAGTTTTAGGAATAGCAATTGTTGTTCTAGCAAAATTAATGTTTATAGTTTAACTTAGAAATAAAAAATAAAAAAGGATAATTATGTCATATACAATAGTACTTATTATACATTTATTTTGTGCAGTAATTTTTATAGGATTTGTTTTTGCAGATGTTATTGTACTTCCTGCTATGAAAAAAGTTTTAAATGAAGAAGAACATCAAAAAGTTATGAATGCAATATCAAATAGAGCAAGAGCTATATTTCCTGCTTCTGTTCTAATACTTGTACTCTCAGGTGGATTTATGTTATCAAAATATATTAATTCAGATTTAGGAGCATTTAATACGGCATTACAACAACTACTAATGTTAAAAGTAATAATTGCTTTAATAATTGTAGCAGGTATTTTATATTCACTCTCTAGAAAATTATTTAAAAAACAACCACATCCTATTATGAAACATTTTCACAAATTTGTCTTAGTATGTGGAGTATTGATTATAATATTAGCAAAATTGATGTTTTCAGTATAATCAATAAGTTTAGAACTTATTGATTAACTATATAGTGTAGTTTGGAGATATTGGTAGTTCAATATAAAACTTTGCGCCATTTCCAGTATTTTTTACATAAAGATTACCATCTAATTTATTTACAATAATATCATATCCAGAATATAACCCTACACCCGTCCCTTGAGATTGATGTTTAGTAGTAAAATATGGATTGAATATTTTATCTAAAATCTTCTCATCAATACCACCAGCATTATCTTCAATTGTAATTAAAATTAGATTTTCTTTTTTTATTAATTCATATTTAATCCATTTATTTTCTATCTTATTTATTATCAATGCATCTTTTGAATTATTTAATATAGAAATCAAAACTTGCAATAAATTACCCAGAACTAACCTAAAATGAATATCTTCTTCTTCAATAAATCCTTGTATAATTTTTATATTTTCAAGAGAAAATGAAGACTCTATTAAATTAATTGCCATTTTCAATCTTTCTTGAATAACAATCTCTTTTTCCCTATGACTCTCTTTTATATAATCTCTAAACTCATCAATTGTATTAGATAAATAAAGTGAATTATCAATAATACTCTGACTATAATTAATAAAGTCAGGATCAGTTAACATATTGAGTTCTTTTTTTATTTTCATACCACTTGCAGCTGTTGAAATAACACTTAAAGGCTGTCTCCATTGATGAGCAATATTACCAATTAATTCCCCCATCTGAACCATCTTCAATTGTTCAAATATCTGTTTTTCTTTATCAATATTCAATTTTGTTGCAAGTTCAATTTCATTTTTTAAATTATTTGTTAGTTTTTCTAACTGATTTTTTTGAACTAATAATTCTGCATTTTTATCTCTAAGTTTTTCAACATTTAAACATGAGTTGATACTAATATTCAATTTATTTTTAAAGTTTTCATAAATAGAGATTATAAAATCAACATCACTTTTTGAATCATATGCAAAAAACATACACCCTTTTTTCAAGTTTATATATTAAGACATTAATTTTTTCATTATATTTTTCAATAAGTATCTCATTATTTTCTAACCTAGATTTTATTAAAAATAGGTCTAATGAAATCTTTTTACCAATAGAAACTATTTTTGTACAACTACTATCTTCTTCTAATATATAAAAAGATCCATGTATTGCATCTGTTTCTACAATAAAAGTCTTTATGACTTCCGACATCATTACATTTATATCTAAACTATTTCCTATAGAATTATGACATCTATAAGATATAGATAACTTATTTAAAGACATATTCCTCCCATTACGCAACTCTTATTTAAAAAATATATATATCTATTTCCATCATTTGCAATTTCACCAATACTTATTACTCCAAATATGTGTTTAGCCGATGTTTCATCAACTATTTGATTCATTTGTTTTTCAAAGATATCTCCTAAATAATCTAATCTAGAGACGCATTCAAACATCATCAAAATTTCACATCCACTTTTACTTGCAGATTTTCCAGCTAAACAAGCATC
>LLEJ01000137.1_pt1 | contig 11070 bp, 11 predicted proteins | sample 595831 | NCBI WGS metagenome assembly LLEJ01 (sample SAMN02919310, study PRJNA255460) | bioreactor metagenome | biome: chemostat; feature: culture 2011_10.1; material: sediment; isolation source: day101 10degC chemostat 2011 inoculated with Wadden Sea sediment taken from... | place: Germany: Bremen... | reverse complement strand
ATGTTTATTTGAAAGAAATGTGATTAGATAAATATAATATTCCAAATGAAAATATTGTTCTTTTAGGGGAATATGAAGGAGTAATATATCTTTCTGCAACATTAAAAATAGATTTTGAATAATAATTTATCAAAAATATCTTTTACGAGATTTTGTAAATCTTAATTATATAGATGAAAATAAACTTGGAATATTAGCCCAAGGAGCATCTGTTTTAAACTGGCATGAATCGCATCAATTTTGTTCAAGTTGTGGAAATAAAACTACCATAGTGAATGGAGGATGGAGAAGGGATTGTGTTATTTGTAAAAAGGAACATTTTCCTAGAGTTGATTCTGCAGTTATAATGCTTGTAACTTTCGGTGAGTATTGTTTATTAGGACGAGGTGTTAGCTTTAAAGAAGGCAGATACTCTTGTCTTGCTGGTTATGTTGAATCTGGTGAAACTTTTGAAGGTGCAGCAAAACGAGAACTTTTTGAGGAAGCTGGAATTGAAGGATATGATGTAGAATATTTATTTTCTCAGCCTTGGCCTTTTCCTTCAACTTTAATGGTTGGAATGAGAATGAAAGCAAAAACTCAAGAGTTAACACTAGATAAAAATGAAATAGCTGATGCTATTTGGGTTCATAAAGATGAGGTTCGAGCAGTTTTAAATGGTAAAGATGATTCTGTTTTTTCTATTCCCCTTAAAATTGCAATTGCAAGGAATATATTAGAAGTTTGGGTAGAAGAGTAAAAAGATAAATGAAAACTTTTATTTATTAAAAGTTTTCATTACATCTCTATATGGATTTCTTTTGTATACGCCCAATTGTTTCATATCTTTGGCAAAGAATTTTAACTCTTCAAGTGCAAGCTGTAATTTTTTTTCACTTATATGTCCATCTATATCTATGTGAAATTGAGTTGCTTTCATACTTCCAGGAAGGGAATAACTCTCTAGTTTTATAAGATTTACTCCATTTGTAGCAAATCCACCTAATGCTTTATATAAAGATGATGGAATATCTCTTACTTCAAAAACAAGTGATGTAATATATGATTCCTTTTCATCATATTCTGGAATCAATATATCTTTTGAAAGTATTAGAAATCTAGTTGTATTTCCATGGTGATCTCCAAAGTTATCATCTAAGATATTTAAATCATATAATTGAGCTGATAAACTAGATGCAATTGCTCCATGAGCTTTATCTCTCATAGATGTTAATTCTTGTGCAGCTCCTGCTGTATCAAACTTTGCTATTGCTTCGATGTTTCTATTTGTTATATTTATATGACATTGTGCAAGTGCTTGTGGATGAGATGAAACATATTTGATATCTGAAATAGAAGAGTCTTTTATCCCTAAAAGACAATGTTTTACTGGTTCAAAATGTTCATCTAAAATATTTAATTCCATTTTAGGAATAAGTCTATAGATTTCTTCAACTCTACCTGCAGTTGAATTTTCAACAGGAATCATGGCAAGTTGTGCTTCGTCTTTTTCTACTAAATACATCGCTTCTTGAAAACTTTCACAAGCAATAGAGTTTGATTCTGGAAAAACGTTATTACACGCTAAGTGAGAGTAAGCACCTTGAACACCTTGGTAGGCGATAGTTTTTTTATTCATTAATATACCTAATTTAAGTTTGCGTATTTTACAATATGATAGGTTAAAACTTAAATTATATTAAGTACTTACTCTTTTTAAGTCTAGTTACTAGCTTTTTTATAACATCTTACATAAAACTTATCAACCATAAGTTCCCTGTTAAATGCTCCTGATTTGAAGTTTATAACTATTGCTTCTGTACTAGTTCCATGTCCAAATTTTTTGCCACTCCAGTAGTTGTCATTTACAAAATTTTTGAATTTTTCTGATAGTGTAGGATTATATACTTTTGGATTAACTATTGAAAACAGTTCTAAAAATCCTGGTAATTCCCATTCTGTTACATTATCAATTGTAAGGTTTTTACAATATTTTGAAGCATCATGAAAACTCATTTTTTTAGTTTTTGCTGCCTCATTATCTTGCCATAGAAAGTTTGTTTTTGTATCTTTAATAATATTCTCACTCTCATTTACTATTTCTGCATTTGCAAAAGTAAGAAAAACTGCGAAAATTAGAGTTGTGATTAGTTTCATTAAATACCCTTATAATAAAAATTTGATTTTATTATATCAGTTTTTTTTCTTAAAAAATTGATTATTATCATGTATTTAACAATCACTAAACACTAATTACCTAAAATCTAAAAAATGATAACTTAGGAAAAAACTATGAAATTAAGATATATAATTTTAACTCTTTTTTTAACATTGAGTTTGAGTGCAAGAGGTATTGAAGGACAAAAAGCACCAAGTTTTGGAGTTGATGAGTGGATTCAAACAAATGGAAAAAGCTCTTTAGATATAGATGATTTCAAAGGGAAAGTTTTATATCTTTATGGTTTTCAATCATGGTGTCCAGGGTGTCATTCTCATGGTTTTCCCACATTAAAAACTTTATCAAAATATTATGAAAATGACAAAGATGTAGCTTTTGTAGCAGTACAAACAGTTTTTGAAGGTTTTTCTTCAAATACCATTAATGCTGCAAAAAAGATAATAAAAGATTACGCTCTAACAATGCCAGTTGGTCAGAGTGGATTAAACAATAAAAGATCACAACTAATGATAAATTATAAAACAGGTGGAACCCCTTGGACTATTATTGTAGATAAAAAAGGAATTGTAAGATTTAATAATTTTCATTTAACAGTAGATGAACTAAAAATGATGATTGATAGCTTAAAAGAAGAGAGTTGATTTTATGAATAGTTTATTAAAAAATAAAATCAATGAATCTTTTTATATAAGGATTTTAAAACTTGTACTACTTTTTACCATTATGAGTACAACAATAAACGCAAAAGAAAAATATACAAATGAATTGATAAAAGAAGATTCTCCTTATTTGCAACAACATGCTCACAATCCAGTAAATTGGATGGCATGGAATAAAAAGGCTTTCAAAAAAGCAAAAGAAGAAAATAAGATGATTTTCCTTTCTATTGGATACAGCACTTGTCATTGGTGTCATGTTATGGAAGAAGAGTCTTTTGAAAATGAAGAAGTTGCAAAGCTTTTAAATAAAAACTATATTTCAATAAAAGTAGATAGAGAAGAGATGCCACATGTGGATAAGTATTTCCAAAATGTTCACAATCTTATAAATAGAAGAGTAGGTGGGTGGCCTTTAACTATTATTCTAACTCCAAAGCGGAAAGCTTTTTTTGCAGCAACTTATATCCCTGTAGAAAAAAAATATGGAAGAACAGGAATAAAAGAACTTTTACGTGATGTTCAATCTGGTTTTGAAGCTGATACAAAAAGAATTTATGAAATTTCAAATAACATTGAAAGAGTATTAACAGAGAATAGAAGTTCATCTTATGAAAAAAAAGATTTAAACATCTCTTTGGTAAAACAGTTTGTAAAAGAAATTGATGATTCTTTTGATCATGAAAATCATGGAATAGGTGAACGACCAAAATTCCCCCATGCTTCAACAACTGAAACACTACTTGATATATATACAGTTTTTAAAGATAAAAAAGCTTTAGATTTAGCTACAAAAATGCTAAAAGCTATGGCAAATGGTGGAATACATGACCAAATAGAAGGTGGTTTTTATCGATATAGTGTAGATGAAGGGTGGATGATTCCTCATTTTGAAAAGATGTTATATACAAATGCGGAACTTCTTAACTCTTATTCAAAAGCATATCTTATTACAAAAGATGAGTTTTATAAAAATATTGTAGATGGAATAATCACCTTTACTAAAAGAAGATTTGAAAATCAAAATCTTTTATATAGTGCAAGTGATGCAGATAGCTTAGTTGGAAATGAAAAAGAAGAGGGGGCATATTTTGTATTTTCATATGATGAAGTAGCAGATTTTTTAAAGGAAAAAAATTACTCTTCAAATGAAATAGAAGAGATTATTGAATACTTTAATATAACTTTTGAAGGTAACTTTGAAAATGGATTAAATAACCCATACTTATCAAAAAATACATCTTTGAAAAACTTAGAAAAAGTAAAAAAAGATTTGACAGAGTTACGTTCTTCTAGACCTTATCCTTTTATAGATAATAAAATTTTAACATCATGGAATGCAATGTATATTTCCGCTTTATTTGAAGCTGGGAAAATAGATAAAAAAAATAGTGAGAATGCAATCAAATTTTTAGATGAAGTTCTTAAAAAACTTTATATCAAAGATATCTTATATCATCAAAGATTAGTACATAAAAAACCAAAAGTAAAAGCTTTATTTGAGGATTATTCTTTTTTAATTTCTGCACTTTTAAAAGCGTATGATTTTTCTTTAGATAAAAAGTATTTAGACTTAGCTATAAAGTTTAATAAAGAAGCAATTAGTAAGTTCTATAAAGAGAATAACTGGCTTATGAGTGATGATGAGTTTAAATCCCATGCAGATGTTTATGATAGTGCATATAGAAGTTCATTATCTCTAATGATAGACAATATTTTAAAAATAGCTTTATTAACTGATGACTTAGGTTTGCAAGAGTTAGCTAAAAAATCTTTAGATAACAACTCTTATGTTTTATCTTCAAGACCAAGTAGTTCTGTATGGTTATTAAGAACTTACATAGCATATAAAAAAGACTATATATCTTTAAAAGCTACTAAAGAGATGTTATTAAATAAAGAGTATATTAATTACCCTTTTTTACTTAAAAAAGTTGATAATCAAAAGAAATATTTAGCTTGTAAAATTGGAATATGTTTTTCTTATAGTGAAAATTTTGATGAGATAATTAAAGAAATTAAAAAGAATATTGAAGAATAGAATTTTAAGATATTGAAATTCTATTTCTTCCTTCTTTTTTAGCTTTGTATAATGCTTTATCTGCAAGCATATATAATTCTTTACTATCTTCTACTTTTGAACCTTCTTTAACTACAAGACCTATTGAAATAGTAATATAAGATGAGACTTTACTTGTTTTATGTTCTATTTTAAGTTTCTCAATCTCTTTTTGAATTGATTTTGCAAATGTTATAGATTCCTCTTGTGTAAATGATGCTAAAATTGCGAATTCTTCACCACCAATTCTAAAGGCATAATCACTTGCTCTTTGAGTATGTGTTTTTAGTATTTTCGAAACTTTTTTTAATGCTTCATCTCCTGCTTGATGTCCATAAGTATCATTATAGTTTTTAAAATAATCGATATCTAACATTAAGAATGAAATATTGTGGTTTTCTCTTTTTGCTCTATTTAGTTCTTTTTCTATTTGTAAATTAAAATGACGTCTATTATATAATTGAGTTAACTCATCAGTAATAGATAAATATTCAACTTTCTTTTTATCTGTAATATCATGTCTTAGCGCTGTATATCCTACTATATCACCTTTTGAATATTTTGGATGTATAATAATATCTACCCAGTATGAAGAACCATCTTTCTTTTTATTTTTTATTTCTCCTCTCCAACTTTTACCTGCTTTTAAATCTTTCCACATTTTTTTATATATTTTCTGAGGCATTTCTGGATGTCTAACTATATTATGCGCTTGTCCTATTAACTCTTCTTTTGTATATCCTGATATCTCACAAAATGCACTATTTGCTTCTGTAATTATTCCTTTTTTATCAGTTTCTGAAATAATTATATTTTTATTTACAATATCAATATAATTTTTTAACCTAATTTCACTTTCGTTTCTTGATATTAAAGTCTTATTTAAATTTCTTCCTAAAATTGTAAATTCTTTAAAGTTTAGTTCTTTTGTTTTAATCAATTTATGATTCTTTGAAGCATTCTTAAATTGTTTGATAAGATAAGTTATATTTATGTCTATAAATTTAGAAATTCTACTTGAAACAAGAAATACTATAAACGATAGAAGTGCAATTATTAATAAGTTAGTACCTGTTTGTCTTATAACTGCATTTTTAAATATCTCTTCTTGTCTTTGAATCTCACTTTCAATATTATCAATATAAACACCTGTACCAACTATCCAATTCCACTCTTTAAAAAGTTTTACATAGGCTATTTTTGGGAATTTTTCATCTGTATTAAGTTTTTTGAATTTATAGAAGAAAAATCCTCCATCTTTATTTTTTATTGCATTTAATTGTTCTTTAAAAAGTATTTCATTAGGGTAGTCTTTTGGTGGAGTTAATTTTTTGCCATCAAAAACTAAAGCTTTTTTCTTTAAGGAATTGATAAAAATATAACCATCTGTTCCAAAACGAAAAAATGAGATCTCATTTAGTATTTTTTCTTTTGTTTGGTATTCGATATCATCTAAATAAGCCCCTGTACCAATATGCCAATCATAAGGTTTAAAATTTTTGATAAAAGACAATTTTGGATACTCTTTATTATCTTTTAAATCTGGTTTTATAAAGTAATTTATTAGAAAACCTTCATTTTTTTCTCTAGCAATTTTACTTTGTCTTCTAATTATATAATTCCCTTTTTTATCTTGGAGATTCCAAATATTTTTATTTAAGTTAATTAAAGACTTTGTATTAAATAGAACAGCTTTACCTTTATTTGAGTTAATAAAAAAATAGGCTCTTTTCTCTTTAAATGAGATATTTTTTAATGCAGTGACAATTAAATATTTAATTTCCTCATCACTCTTAATATTTTTATTTTCCTTGTATATGTCAGTGGCTATATTATGTGCTTGTTGAACTCTTAGCTTAAGTTTTTTTCTACTGTTTTGATCTATTCTTTTTTGTTCATATTCTATTTGATTATAGACTTTAAGAACTTCTCTTTTTATTTCATTTTTTCTAAGTTCAATTAACTCTTTTCTTATGTAATCTCTCTCATTTATAAATGTATTGTATTGAAGTATTATTGATATTAAGAATGTGGATAAGATAGAAATAATTGAAACAATAAAAATTGCTTTTAATATTAAACTAGATAATTTCATAATTTTTCTTTTATACTAAATATTCTAGTATACGTGAATAATAATTATAATTTAATCAAATAAATGAAGAGAAATTTGAGAGTTATCTTTATTGTTTTAAACTCTCAATTCCTAAAATATCTTCAATTAAACCGAAGTACCAACCTTGGGCTGCATCTGCTGTAAAAGTATCAATATCAGAAGTAATAGATGTTACATGAACCTTATCTGTAAATTCATATAAGTGACTAATTGATACAGCTTTATTTGCTGATACCATAGAATAACAAACATTTCCAGGTAGATATGTTTTGTATTTATATCCTTCTCCTTTAATTCTATTTACTAACTCTTCTGCAACTAAATAAGCACATGAGTTAGCCATTTGCGCAGACTTGGGATAAGGATACTCTCCTTGTGAATCACCAATAATATAAACATCTTCATGTGAAACTGATCTAAAAGTTGGTTGTCTAAGTTTTGCCCAACCATTTACATAGGTTTCTAGACCTGCTTTTTTTATTAATTTATTTGCGGTATTTGGCGGAATAATAGATGCTTCTTCAAAAGGTAAAGTAATTTTCTCAAATACTAAAGTTTTTTTATTAAAACTTTCAATATAAATCTCTTTTTTATCAAAGTCTACATCTTTGAATTTTGTATTTGATTTATATTCAATAACATCTTTATGAAGTTCATTAAAGGCTTGGGTAAATCTTTCTGGTTTTGCAGCAGGTTTAACTCTCGGGTCAATTATAATAACTTTTCCATCTATATTGTTTTTCTTAAAATATGTTGCAATCATACATGCTCTTTCATATGGTGCAGGGGGACATTTATAAGCTTGTGATGGAATAGATATTACAAAATTTCCACCTTTAAAGCTTTTAATCATACGTTTTAGTTTAAGATGTTCACTTCCTGGTTTTAGTCCAGCAGGAGCCTTAACTTGACACTCTTTTGCCTTTTTTATATCTCTTCTAAATAGTTTTTTATAGTTATAGTCAATACCAACGGCCATAATTAAATATTCATATTCAATAATTCCATTTTCTGTAGTAATGATTTTTTTATTTTTGTCTATATCACTAATAGTTGCATTTATAAAATTATATCCATACTTTTCAATAGCACTATTATAGTCATAATTTAGATCTTCATATGAAATATTTCTAACTTCACCTAGCCATGCATTTGAAAAAGGACATGATGAGAAGTTTACTCTTTTCTCTATAACTGTAACATCTAAATCTTGATTTAATGTTTTTAATTGTTTAGCACAAGAAAGACCTGCAAATCCACCACCACAAATTGCAATTTTTGTTTTAGTTGATTTTATATTTGTTTTTTCGTTAGTACTTGCATTTACTGTTGTTATAGATGCTGCAGTAAAAATAGAGAGTTTAAAAAAGTCACGTCTAATCATAATAAACCTTTTATTTTTTTATTATTGTATCAAAAAAATCTTTTTAAGTTTAATAAAATTTATATTTATAATAAGTTCCAGTTATGTGATTATATCTTTAGAAGATATTTACTCATTAATATAAGGTTAAGAAAAGATTTAAAAATGATTAAAAACCTCATGTCATAATTTCACTGTAACAAATAAAAAAGGATTTAAAATGAAAACAAAAGTATTAGTAGGAATTGGATTAACAGGATTATTAGTAACTGGAGCTTATGCAGCATATAATAATCAAGGAATGAAACAAGGTGCAAATTGTAATATGCAAGGTGCAAAAAAAATGATGATGCAAAAAGGATATAAAAAAGGACAACATGGTCCTATGGCTTTATTAAAAAAATTAAATTTAACGCCTGAACAAACTAAACAAATACAAGGTATTAAAAAAGATATGATGAAAAATAAAGTGACTCCTGATGTAGCATTTACAAAAGATGGTTTTGATAAAACAAAATTTATTGAAATAATGAAACAAAAAAGAGAGAATATGATAGAATCTAAAGCAGAAATGATTGATAGAGTTTATAAAGTTCTAACACCAAAACAAAAAGAGCAATTCAAAGTTCTAATGGAACTTAAAAAAGAAAAAAGAATGGCTATGATGGATAAAAGGATGAATTTTTGATAAAAATTGCGATGGTAGAAGATGATTTAGAATTAGCTGATGTTCTAACTCAATATTTAAAGCAATACAATATAGAAGTAACAAACTACGAGGAGCCTTTTCTGGCTCTTAGTAGTTTAAAACTTTATAAATATGATTTAATCATATTAGATTTAACACTACCTGGAATGGACGGTCTTGATGTATGTAAGGCCATTGTAAAAGATTTGATATTCCAATAATTATATCAAGTGCAAGAAGTGATATAACAGATAAAGTCACAGCTTTACAACTAGGAGCTGATGACTACTTACCCAAACCATATGATCCCAGAGAATTAGAAGTAAGAATTAAAACTATTTTAAGAAGATTTAATCATAATGGAATAGAAGAAAAAGATGAAAAAGAATCTCTTTTTAAATCTAAATACTGATAAAAAAGAGATAACAAAAAATGGAAAGTATATTAATTAACAGCTGCTGAGTATGAAGTCTTATCTTTAATGTTAAAAAGAGAAGGATTTGTAATAAGTAGAGAAGATATATTTGAAAACTCTGATTTACTTAATTCTGATTATGAAAATTCAGGTTCTCTAGCTGTTATAATTAATAGAATTAGACATAAGATTGAAGATAATCCAAAAGAACCAAGTTATCTTCATACAATAAGAGGAATGGGGTATAAATTTACAAATGAATAGACAATCAATATTTTTCACAATAACAGTAAGTTTTATAATTTCAATTATCTTAGTAATAATTAGTTTTGGAATAATGATGTTTGGAAGCCAAAAAAAGATGGAACATCATCTTTTGGAAAAATATACACCAGTAGCTAAAATGATTTATAGACAACACTTTAGAAAAGGTGGTGTTAATAAAAAGTTTAAAGAAAATTTTACGGCTTTAAATTATGAACTATTTACTAGAAAAGGTCCAATTGATGGAATTACTTATAATCCAAAAACAAAAGTTATTGTAGAAAGAAGATTTAAAGATTCATTATTAAGGGTGTTACAAGTAAATGACAGACAATTTATATATATTAAAAATAGAGGTAAAACTTTTTTAGTTGAAGACAAAAATGAAATTACAAAAAATTCTAAAATTTATATTGTTTTAGTCTTTGCAATAATATTAATTACTTTGATTTTATCCTTTATTGTAACTATTAAAAAACTAATGCCACTAAAAATTCTTAAAGATAAAGTAAGTACTTTAGGTGATGAAAACTTTGATTTTGAATGTTGTGATAGTAATAGAAAAGATGAAGTATCTATGCTTGGTATGGAATTTAAGAAAACAGCGAGAAAATTAAAAGATATTAAAGAAGCTAGAAATGTATTTATTCGAAACATTATGCACGAACTTAAAACTCCTATTACAAAAGGAAAGTTTTTAACGGAGATTGAAAGAAATGAAGAAAATGACGAAAAACTAAAAGAAGTATTTATTCGTTTAGAATCATTGATTAATGAATTTGCTTCTATTGAAGAACTTATTTCTTCAAGTAAAAATATTGAAAAAAACTATTACTTCTTAGATGATATTTTAGATAATGCAAAAGATATTTTGATGGTAGAAGAAGATGAGGTAGTAGGTCATTTTGAAAATAAAAAGCTTGAAGTAAATTTCAAACTATTTTCAATTGCAGTTAAAAATCTTATTGATAATGCAATTAAATATTCTCCTGATAAAAAAGTTGAAATAAAAACAGAAAATCAAGATATTATATTTGAAAACAAAGGTAAAGAATTAAAATACGATTTAGAAAGATATTATGAGCCATTTTTTGCAAATGAAGAAAAAATAGAAAACTCTTTTGGTTTAGGGTTATATATTATTCATAATATTTTAAAAGCAAATAACTACTCTTTATCATATGAATACAAGAATGGTATAAATATATTCAGATGTAAAAAGGATGAAGAATAATCTACGATATTGCTGTTATAGGAGCAGGGGCTAGTGGTTTGATGTTCGCATCACGAGTTAAAAATAAAAAAATCTGTATAATTGAATCAAACTCTAAAATTGGTGAAAAAATAAAAG
>LLEJ01000136.1_pt1 | contig 11129 bp, 11 predicted proteins | sample 595831 | NCBI WGS metagenome assembly LLEJ01 (sample SAMN02919310, study PRJNA255460) | bioreactor metagenome | biome: chemostat; feature: culture 2011_10.1; material: sediment; isolation source: day101 10degC chemostat 2011 inoculated with Wadden Sea sediment taken from... | place: Germany: Bremen... | reverse complement strand
AACTGGCAGATCGAGAAAACCCTGCTTCTGTCCGCGCGTCTACTACAGCGGGCAGAGCTGACGAGGGTAATTTGGCCATTTCGATAATATCTGATTGCCACTGTTCATTTACTGGATCGAAACATTGAGTCCCTGCGGCTTCATTGCTGTCGATAACAAACGGCGCATTAGGATCTAGCGATGCACGTATGATGTCTTTGGCGCAGTATAATCGAGACACTTTGTCAGGCAGTTGCGGGTCTTGTTCTATCGCCCACAACCATTTGGCTAACGTAAAGTCGGGTAAAGGTATGTTGCCTGTCCTCTCAAGCCACTGGCTACGAGATAAATCTATGTTGTTTAAAACTTGAAAGCCGTCCATGTCGAGCCAAAGCTTAACCGGAGCAATCGAGTTGTTGTCTTGATTTACCGCCAAAAATGTGTGCATTTGCCCTGTAAATCCAATAGCATCTGGGATTCGTATCTGCAGTAATTGCGCCAAAAGTTGATGAGCAACCGCCAACCATTTATCAGGATCGCGTTCCGGTGTCCCCGATTCGTTATAGGGACAACCATGGCTATACAATACTCTGCATTGATCGTTTGCGATCTCGATTAACACCGCTTTCATCGATGAGGTGCCCACATCCAAACCTGCAAAAATTCGTTTCTCTTTCATGGTTGTTATCCTTTCACTGCGCCCGCTGTAAGCCCACGGACAAATGCCTTCTGAACGAGGACGTAAAGGAAAATGAGGGGGATAGCAATAATGGCCAATATGGCGAACAATGCTCCGGGATTTGCCATATAAAAGCCCGAATATTGCATAGGGATAATAGTGAGCGTTTTCATCTCTGATTCCGTCATAATAACTAACGCGAGAAAAAACTCGTTCCATGTCACGATGAACTGCCAAATGGCCACAAAACTAATGCAGGACGCACCATAGGCAATGCAATATGCCAATAAACCTGAAAAGCATTACATCCATCTACTTTCGCGGCATCAAACAACTCTTTAGGTGAATCTTCAAAAAACGCTTTGAGTACCACAACCGAAAATGGCACTCCTAATGCGATATAAGGCAATATCAAACCTAGATAACGGTTTACCCAATCAAAGTTTTTTAAAAGAATCGCCAATGGCAGGACGAGTGACGCAATAGGCACCATCAATGTGGTCAACAATATTGCATACAGTACCAATGAGCCCGGCAATTTTAATACCGAAATAGCAAACGCGAACAGTGATGAAAGCACGATAACTGCTAGCACAGTCATCACAGTGACGATGATGCTGTTAATGAAAAACACATGCAGGGGGTTGTCTATTATCACGGTAACAAAGTTGTCCCAAGTGATTGGCCACACAAATAAGCTTGGATCAAAAACTTGTGCAGGCGTTCTTAGTGCCATGGTAAACATGTAAATTTCAGGGATCATCCAGATCATCAACAACACCAAAAGCACAGCATGAATGACGATGCTTTTTCTATTTTCTTTGTTTAACCATCGCTTCATGGGGTATTCCTTTTATTGTCGCTGTCAAATTGGCCGCCCAAATAAACGATCTGCAGGACAGATAAAATGAAAGCGATCAACAAGACAATGACGGACAATGCCGCACCAACGCCTAAGTCACCAATAACAAAAGACTGTTTGAAAATGTAGGTACCAAATATCTCACTGGCACGGTTTGGCCCACCATTGGTCATAAGAAACACCACGGGAAACGTTTGCAAGGTGCCGATGATGCCGAGCATTAATAATGACTTGGTCGAAGATGACAACATAGGGATGATGATGGATACAGCCATTCTCAACCCTTTCGCACCGTCGACTCTTGCTGCATCTAAGATCTCTCTTGGTAAGTTACTCAGCCCGGCGATATACATCAGCATGGAAAAGCCAGTCCATTGCCAAATATTGACCACGATTAAGGCGAAGATCGTATATTGAGGGTCGCCTAACGGCGAGTTGGCCAATTCAATACCAAATAATTTTAAATACTCTTGTCCTATCCCATAATAGGGGGCGTAGATTTGAATCCAAATAAGACTGACTACAGAGACCGATGTCACTACGGGAATAAAGAATAAGGTGCGAAAAAAAGTACGCCATCTTTCGGTATAAAACTCAACATAATAGGCAATTACGCCACCTATGAGCATCTGAACTGGAATGGTGATTGCCGCCCACAGGAACATGTTTCTCATCACAACCCAGAAAACAGGGTCAGTAATAACCGTTAGATAATGTTGTAGACCTACAAAGTTTCCTAATGCTACAGATTCACCGTCAAAGGTACTATTTGTGACTACCCATGCGATTGGGTAGGCAATGAAAACCATAAATATTACTGTTGCGGGTACCAAAAACAAATAGCGACCAAATTGGCGTAATATTGAGCGTTTTCTAACATAAGAGACATTCATGTCCAAAGGTGTGGAATTCATCGATACGTCACCTTGAGTTGGTCTTCTTGATGCACCATCAGTCGTTATTGATAAGAATAAATAAGCGGGCTTTTGACGATGCCTAAATTATCGAACCTTTCTAATGATGATTGCCACTGCACGTCATTGCTCAGTGGCAATTCATTCACTCATTCTAGTTACCTTGTTACTTTGTCAGCTCTTTATCTGTTGCAACTTGCATTTTTTCCATTGCATCAACTGGCGTAAGGCTACCCGCTGCGACACCTGCCAATGCGTTCTCTAATGCATCCGATATGCTTGGGTTAGCGAACCTCTGATTCTCCGCTACGGCTAAATCATTCATAAAGCGAACTGAAAGTGACTGAACATGGGCACTAATCTCTCCCTTCGGCGTGTGGCCGACGAATGCGGGAAGATCGTTAAGATCATTGAGTGCTTGCTGTAATGCAACACCATTAACCAATGAGGCCAGGAACTTCCAAGCTGCTGGATTTTTTTTGCCATTATCCGTCAATCCATATCCAATATCGATGCCACCAACGGGTGGAGACGCTCGGTCTGAGTCTGGCATTGCAGGTAGGTGGAAGAAATCAAAACCGTCCATGTTTTGAACATATTCCGACAATGGCGGTGGGAATTTACTTTCCTGCATCCACCACGACCCTAACGCCATCATACCGACTTTACCTTGTGCAAAAAGCTGCGCTCCGGTTGGATACGCATGTGCACCCAATGCCCCTTTTTGAAATACACCATCATCAAACAGTTTCTTCCACGCGGCCATTGCTTTAACCAACTCAGGATCATTCCATTTCGCTTGTCCATATTGGGCCTTTTCGACCAATCCCGGCGAGTATTGATTGGCAAGCATCAAGAACACATTGATATTTTGCCATCCATCCGCTGCGCCCTGAAACATTGGGATGTAACCCCCATCCGACAATTTTTTCGACGCTGATACCAATTGATTGTAGTTTTCAGGTGCACTTAGACCTAATTTATCGAAGATTTTTCGGTTATACCAAATCGCCAAAACCTGCGATTCTTGAGGCAAGATATAAAAATCTTCGTCCCCAGACGGATTTCCCATTTGCATCTGTTTGATGTTAATAGGGAATACGCCGTTCAACCAGTCATCGCCCCATTCTTTAGAAGCGAGACCATTTAGAGGGACTAAATGAGTCCGATAACGTTGCGTGAATGCACCGGGTTGCAAACCGATGACATCAGGTAAACCACCGGATACTGCTCCCGCTTTTAACGCGGTAATGTATTCTGGTGAATAGTTGTAATAGGTGTATTTAACGTCAATATCTGGGTTAGCTTCTTCAAAGGCTGCTATGGACTTTTGCATTGTTCCTTGTACAAACCATGACCAAACATTAACCGTTTCTTTCGCGAAACTCGACGTACTCAGTACCGCTATAAAGAGTGCGCACAAAGTTATTCTGCATCGACTTTTCATATTGCTGAACTCCATTTCCGTTTCAGCCACTGGCGCCTCATTTCGCATACTATAATGAACTGCCAGAGGGTAATTTTGTCAGTGTTCAAACCAGTACTGACAACCTGTTAACGAGCGGATCACCCGCTAATTCAAATGCTTCCATCAAAGCGTCTGGATGACCAGACTCGCCAAATCGGTCTTCAATCCCAATTCGATGTAATAAGTGTGGGTGGTTATTCTTGTCTAGTAGACTCCCTATTGAGTCGGCCAACCCACCATGAATGGAATGTTCTTCCACCACTGCGATTGGCCCTTGCCAAGATTTAATAGCGGCGGCTAATTCATTCGCTAATGGTTTTATGCACGTTATCGCCACGACTCGAGCATGGATACCTTGCTCTGCTAAACCATCCACCGCCTCCAGTACTTTAGCGGTCAGGGTGCCTGTCGAAAAAATCGTCAGATCTTCACCTTCTTTTAGTACTCGGTAGGGGGGTCTAGTAGAGTGAGGTTTGCTTTGGGGTGATAATAGTGTCGGAGAGGGAAAACGCGATAGACGCACGTATGTTGGCCCATCATAAGCTAGGATTTCCTCTATCACCCAACTCAAATCATTTGCATCGATGGGTGAATACACTCGGATATTAGGAATGGAACGCATAATTGCAATGTCTTCCACCGCTTGCTGAGTCGCGCCATCTTCTCCCAAATTAATACCGCCGTGAAAACCGAAGAATTTCACATTAAGTTTCGGATACGCCACTGACATTGCAATTTGATCACAAGCTCTGCGCGTTAAAAACGCCGCAAAAGTATTCACAAATGGTACGAATCCCATCGTTGCAAGACCCGCAGATATACCAACCATATTCTGCTCAGCAATACCAATATTAAGATGGCGTTTAGGGTATTTTGCTGCAAATGAAGCGGTTTTAGTTGATTTAGAAAGATCCGCATCTAACAAGTAAACATCTTCATGTTTTTCCCCTACCGACATCACAGCAACCGCATAGGCATCCCTTAAAGAAACTAAGCTATATTGTTCAAAATCCGTTGAAATACTCATGATGCTACCTCTTCGCAAGCTGCCAAATATTCCTCATCACTCAAGGCATGACTGTGCCAATCTACCTGATTTTCCATGAAGGAAACCCCAGCACCTTTCGTGGTATTTGCAACGATAAATCGCGGAACATCGCCATGTATCGACGAGGTTGCCCACTGTATGGCCTCTAACATCTCAGCCATTGATTGACCATCTATCTCGGTTACAGCCCAACCAAACGCTTCTAATTTCGGTCGATATGGGGTGAGGTCCTGTACTTCTGCAACGGTGCCATCATTTTGAATACCATTCGCATCCAATATCGTCACGAGATGTGATACACCTGCGGCCCCCGCATAGGCTATCGCTTCCCAGATTTGCCCGCTGTTCATTTCGCCGTCCCCTACAATAACAAACGAAAAATTCTTGCTGCCTATTCGTTCTAAGGCAATGGCTTGCCCTATACCAACTGACAGCCCCTGTCCTAATGACCCTGTTGACATCTCAATTTCTCTGAGCCTTGAACGGTCGGGATGACCTTGCAATCTTGAACCAAGTTGACGCAAGGTTTGTAATTCTTCGACTGGCAACAGTTCAACCAATGCAAGCACGGCATAAAGTGCAGGCACGGCGTGGCCTTTGGATAAAATGACATGGTCTCGATCTCGTTTCTCTATCCACCCTCCTTGTGGTTTAATTCTGTCGCAATACAGCGCAACGAGCATTTCAATGCACGACATGCTACCGCCTGGATGGCCAGAACCAGCTGCATATATCTGATCAAAAACATATTTTCGAGCGAGCTTTGCTAGGGCTTCTAACTCATTAATTTGTACTTGTTCTGTCATGTTTTTTTCCTTTTCGTTTCTTTCAGGAGCTTTCCACGATCCAGCGCTCGGTTAACCTGATCGGTGACGACCATTCTTCCCGGTGAATCGACGACAAGACACTGGTAAATAACTTCATTAAACATAATTTGCATCATTCGGTTCATGGCCGCATCCATGCCATATAACCCAGTCCCTGGCGGGGTTAGCACGGTGATATCGGCTAATTCGCTCAGTGGGGAGTCCGCTTTCGCTGTCACTATCAATAGCCTGCTGCCTCGCTCTTTAACGATCCGAGCGACTTCGACTATTTCACGCGTAACTCCAGAATAAGAAATGATGATGGCAAGATCGTTTTTACCCAATAGGGAGGCTTTAACCAGTTGGGTGTGAGAATCCAGATCAAATTGGATCGACAAGCCAATTCGCAACAGTCGTTGGTAAAGATCCAACGCCGCAATGGCCGACTGTCCCACACCAAAAAGTGATAATTTTGTTGGCTTGATTGATTTCTTTTAGCGTGTTGGCTAACACATCCGACTGTTCAAGAATGTCGGAAAATCGCAGAGCTCGAACTGAGCAATTACTAAAAAACTTTGTGGGCAATATCTAGCGGTGTGTCATCAGCAGATAAGTTAGGACCACTGTCTTGGCTGCTTTCAATTTGAGCTTTCATTGCTCGGCTGCTTTTCATGATGTCAGCGCGTAACTCACGTTGTCCAGAACACCCAAATCGTTTTGAAAGCCTGCCTATTGTTGCGCGGCTCGCCTTGGCACTTTGACAGATTTCATCTGTGTTTAAGGTCGCAAGTTGGTATTCAGATAAAGACAACAAGTATTCAACCAGTCGTCTTTCTGCTGGGCTCACTTTTGTATTTGTCAGTCTATGAATTATATTTTTCATTTTTGCATAGTAGAGTCCAACACAGGTTTTCCTTGTTAGTTCTGACATTAAATATGAGTCACTTTAACTCATTTTGATCATTTTTTTAACCATATGTGAACTATAGCGACTCATGCTGAATAGATCAACTGTACAATAAACAAACAACGTCTCAATTTTGATATTCACAGATAAAGAGAAATATGGCCAAAAATCGAAAATCATTCTTAAAAGCGGCAAGCCATTGTTTGTTAAGTAAAAGAATGGCATAAAGCACAAAAACGAACGGCCATATCAAGCTCTAGTTGATGGTGTCCTGCTTTATATGACAACAGAGTGGATAGGAGGCATTGTCTGATGTGACGGTGAGGTGGGTTTACTTTTTTTGCGCCGTTGTTCCTTTGATTTCTCGTCCATAGAATAAACATCTTAAGGATTATTGAGTGATTTTTATCACTTACCATAATCTTAAAAAGTAATTAAAAAAAACCGGCCATTTATCAGGCCGGTTTTTATTAACACATCTTATTGATTAACCACCAATTAGATCTTTATAAGCAATCGTTTTACCTTGAGGTTTCTCGTTAGATAACTTCGCTTTTGGTGAGCCAGGTTGGCTCAACCAAAACTCAGGATCTTTCTCAGGGTTAAGCTTAGGACCACATTCGCCCTGCGCTTTACTACGCTCTAAACGCTTCAATACTCTGTCTTGAGCCAGTGCTAGACCATCCATAGCTTGTTGCGGTGTTTTTTCACCACTAGCGGCTTCAGCAACATATTGCCACCATAACTGTGCAAGCTTCGGATAATCAGGAACATTGGTACCTGTTGGTGTCCATTGCTCGCGAGCATCACTGCGATAAAACTCAACCAATCCACCAAGTTTCGGTGCCATGTCGGTCATCGCTTGTGAATTAAGGTCAGATTCACGAATAGGTGTTAGACCAACGATAGTCTTCTTCAAAGAGAGCGTTTTTGAAGTAACAAACTGCGCATACAACCACGCGGCTTTACGATGATCAACGGGTGTTGAATTCAAGAAAGTCCACGCACCAGTATCTTGGTAACCCAGCTTCATTCCATCTTCCCAGTATGGGCCTCTTGGTGACGGAGCCATACGCCATTTTGGTGTGCCATCTTCGTTTACAACAGGTAGACCCGATTTAGTCATATCTGCAGTAAATGCGGTATACCAGAATATTTGTTGAGCGATACTGCCTTGAGCAGGTACGGGACCTGACTCACCAAAGGTCATGCCAGCAGCTTCAGGTGGCGCATATTTTTTCAACCATTCTACATACTTGGCCGTTGCGTATACGGCGGCTGGACCATTTGTAGCACCACCACGAGCGACGCTCGAACCGACAGGGTTACAACCTTCAACGCGAATCCCCCACTCATCAACAGGAATACCATTAGGAATACCCTTGTCGCCAGCACCAGCCATTGATAGCCATGAATCGGTAAAACGCCAACCTAAAGATGGATCTTTTTTACCGTAATCCATATGTCCATAAATACGTTTACCATCAATTTCTTTACTTTTACAGAGAAGAACTCGGCAATATCTTCATAAGCAGACCAGTTTAGTGGCACACCTAGCTCGTAACCATAATCGTCTTTAAATTTCTTTTTAAGATCAGCGCGTTCAAACCAGTCGGCACGGAACCAATACAAGTTAGCAAACTGTTGATCCGGTAATTGGTAGATTTTTCCATCTGGTCCAGTGGTAAAGCTCAAACCAATAAAATCTTCTAAATCTAAGGTTGGAGAGGTGACAGCTTTACCTTCACCAGCGATAAAATCACTGATTGGTACCACTTTTCCGTAACGGAAGTGCGTACCGATTAAATCTGAGTCATTAACGTAAGCATCGTAAATATTACGACCTGATTGCATTTGAGTTTGAAGTTTTTCAACCACATCCCCTTCTTGAATCAAATCATGATTTACTTTAATACCCGTAATCTCGAAGAAAGCCTTCGCTAAAACTTTAGATTCATATTCGTGAGTTGTAAGGGTCTCAGAAGCGACATTAATCTCCATGCCACGAAAAGGTTTTGCAGCTTCAGTGAACCAACCCATCTCGTCCATTTGTTGCTTTTGACTTAATGTTGACGGTGTAAATTCTGTACCGATCCAATTCTCGGCAGCGTCACTATATTGGTCTGCTAGCGCCATGCTGCTACAACCTGCAATTAACATCGCGATGCTCAAACGGCCCAGTTTGAAAACTGATTTATTTTTATTAAACATTCGTTCTTCCTTTGTTATTTAAAGTGCACATTAACTATGTACTTACTATTGGCACAACCTAGTGCCAAACGCGTCCTTCTCTAAGACCCCTTAATTTCTTGTGTTTTCACCCCCATTTCATAACAATTAACAACCAGATTATTGCGACTACAAAAGGGACCCAAATCGACATTTCTGTAAATCCGACGAACCCTAGATGTATGTACGCAGCACTTAATAAGCTTATAAACAACCTATCTCCACGAGTAGTTTCGATAGGGAAGAACCCTTTTCTTGCAACACATGGGCGCATTACTTCCCAACAAGTCATCGCTATTAATATGCAGGCAATACCCGTATAAAATAGTGCTGAAGGCAATGTCCAAGCCATCCAATTCATATTTATCTCCTATACACGACCAAGAGCAAAGCCCTTCGCCACGTGATTTCTAACAAACCAAATAACCAACATGCCAGGTAAAATCGTTAAGACACCAGCCGCTGCTAGTACACCCCAATCAATACCAGATGCACTCACAGTACGTGTCATAACAGCCGCAATGGGTTTTGCACTCACTGAAGTCAGTGTTCTCGCTAGTAGCAACTCAATCCAGCTAAACATGAAGCAGAAAAATGCCGTTACTCCAATCCCTGAGCTGATTAAAGGGATAAATATTTTCATGAAAAATTTCGGAAAACTATAACCATCGATATACGCTGTTTCGTCAATTTCACGTGGAACACCAGACATAAACCCTTCAAGAATCCATACGGCTAATGGCACGTTAAATAGGCAGTGTGCCAAGGCGACACCTATGTGCGTATCAAACAACCCCACAGAAGAATAAAGTTGAAAGAACGGTAATAAGAACACAGCGGGTGGTGCCATACGGTTGGTTAATAACCAGAAGAATAAATGGTTGTCACCAATAAAACGAAAGCGTGAAAATGCGTAAGCAGCAGGCAGGGCTACTATCAGACTAATGACCATATTCAGTGATACGTAGTAGATGGAGTTGATATAACCCATGTACCAACTAGCATCAGTGAAGATCGTTGTATAGTTAGCAAAAGTAAAATCGTTAGGCCAAAATGTAAGGCCACCTAAGATCTCTTGATTGCTCTTGAATGACATCATCAACAGCCAATAAAGGGGGAGTAGCAAAAATAATATATATAAGCTAAGGCCCAGTGTTTTTCTCTTGTTCATAATTGAATCCTTTGCGTTAATTATTTGCTATCGCCATGGGTCATAGCAGTATAGAAAAAGCCAACTGACTAATAGGATTATCAAGAAATAGATAATAGAGAATGCACCAGCAGGTCCTATATCAAATTGTCCTACTGCCATTTTAGTCAATGCCTGGCTCAAGAAAGTGGTTGAGTTACCTGGGCCACCACCTGTGAGTACAAAAGGTTCGGTATAAATCATAAAACTATCCATGAACCGGAGTAGCACACCAATCAACAGAACACTTTTTAGTTTAGGAAGTTGGATATAACGGAAAACAGCCCAACTAGATGCTCGGTCAATACTTGCCGCTTGGTAATAGGCATCTGGGATAGCGCGTAAACCTGAATAAGCAAGCAACGCCACTAACGATGTCCAATGCCAGACATCCATCAGAAGTACCGTAAACCAAGCGTCCATAGGATTAGCGGCATAGTTATAGTTCATGCCCATTTCATTTAGTGCCCAACCAAAGAGCCCTATATCTGCACGACCGAAGATTTGCCAAATCGTACCCACTACATTCAGAGGTACTAAAAGAGGTAAAGCCAATACCAGCAAAGTCACGACAGACCAGTTGCCAGATTTAGGCATCATTAAGGCCACTGCGATCCCAAGAGGAATTTCTATCAGTAACACGGCCCCAGAAAAGATAAACTGACGTACTAATGAATCCTGTAATCTAGGGTCACTCAAAATTTCTCGGTACCATTCGGTGCCAACGTAGATACGTGTGTTGACGTCAAAAATATCTTGAATCGAATAGTTGACCACAGTCATAAGCGGCACAACGGCACTAAACGCCACCAGCAGAACAACGGGTAGAACAAGGAACCATGCCTTGTTGGAACGAGATTTATTCATTATTTTCACCCTTAGAGACAAGAAACTCGTCGACATAAAGCATTAACCATTGATCTGGAAAGCTAATAAAAGCGTTACCTTCTGGAACAGGTTGGTCTTCTTGCAGGCGTGCTTTAATTAAAAGTCCATCTAGATTAAGGCTAACAATTTTATAGGTTCCGAGATCTTCAACGAATTCGAC
>LLEJ01000135.1_pt1 | contig 11138 bp, 13 predicted proteins | sample 595831 | NCBI WGS metagenome assembly LLEJ01 (sample SAMN02919310, study PRJNA255460) | bioreactor metagenome | biome: chemostat; feature: culture 2011_10.1; material: sediment; isolation source: day101 10degC chemostat 2011 inoculated with Wadden Sea sediment taken from... | place: Germany: Bremen... | reverse complement strand
AGATTGAGCTGGTGCGGGAAAATATTGGCAAATACCGATTTCAGGCATCTCTTGATAAAAAGCAAAATAACCTACTTGTTCAGAAACATGAGCTCGAGCTCGCGAGTTATTCGTATCCTCGTCTATTGCAAAGCTCACCTGATTACCATTGATATCACAGCGACGAAGCCACCCGCCATCACTGCCCGTTCTCGTCTGTTTGTTTGCCACTATTCCCGTCAAGGAACTTACCGATGTCGTTGTATAATCAATACAACTATCTGCGATTGGTGCCGTTGAATTACTTCTAAGCGTGTCTAGGGTAGAGCTCGCATTATTAAAAGCGACGGAATATGAGTCGATGGTTCCCTGAAATTCTTCGCTGGCGAGAAAGGCGATTTTTTCTGAGTTGTAAGTATAATTCGAAACGGACGAACGCGATAATTCTAGGCCCAAATTCACACTCGTTCGACCTATATTTTCGATGGCCGTGGTTATCCACTTATCGTCATTATTTCTGCTTTGAACCTGACCTAAAACTACCGGTGTCGACGAAAAACCTGAAAAGCTTGGAATTTGAGAGAAGGGAACGTTCGTTGTATTGACTGAAGAACTTGTACTTACGCTGCTGATATCCGCATAATCTGCGTAGACTTTATTCCCATCAAAATAGGCGACACCTGGTTCGATAGCGAGAAAACTGACCGAGGTCATTGCAGTAGAACTGGAGCCATTGATTGATGGTGGGACCTCTTGAATGATACTTGCCCCAGCTTTAGTCACCGAGGTAACCGATAATGTAGCGGGTGCATCCGAGTCCGCCATATCTGGATCAACCGTTGGCATAACAAACACAAGCGGAACAATATCGAATGTCTTGTCAAAGCTAATATTACAGCTCCCACCATTACAACTTGCTACGCCAAATTCAAATACCGCATCATCGCTATATTGACGGCCAAAACTCGGCAATGAGTTTTCACAGGTTAAATTAGTCTCATCATAAATTTGTCCGATGACATTGATATTACCATTGTGAACTTCTTTTATACTGCTATCTAACGGCCCCCCCATGTATTGCTAGCCGTTGATTTTCGGTAATAATAGAATTTAGAAGTAGAGGCCTCATATGAAATAGCGGCATTGTATATCTTCCCATTCGTATCCTGATTTCTGTATAAATCAACATCATACATCTGTGCTGGCAAGTCATCTTCATTGGTGCTTAACACCCAAAAATCTTCGTGCTGTCCTGGCTGTTCTACCTCTATACCTTGAACGTTATCCTGACCCGAGATATCAAAGTATATCGTAAAGTCAGACTGACCTTTTACTGAACAGCTTTCTCTATTCGGCGGGATGCTACCTCCCGCCCAGCTAAGAAACGAAGCAAAAACAAGAACAACCGATAACCAAAATCTCATGTTCATTCATCCACCGCCCTAAGCCAAACTTCTTGCTCACGCTGTACTTGAAAAATAGAGCCAGAACTGCAAATAGCCACGGTCGTTACGCGGAAATGCTTAAGATCATCGGGCAGGGATGATTCTGGTGCCGTACAGGTTACCTGTGGTGTGGAACAAGGCAGTCCTTCTGCTAAGTCATCCCTTGCACTCGTGTTACCACTAATGGAACTACAGTTGGTCACAAGCTCTGAAAGGCTGCCATCACCCCCAATTGGGTAGAGCCGTGTAAGCGCCCATTCACTAGCCGAATTTGCTAAAAACCAAGCTTGGGTACCCAGATTTTCTCTTGTTAACGTATCCTGATTCGACCATTTTATGCGCATTAAATTAGAGGCGAGCAAGCTCATCACGACGACAATAAACACCGCCATAATGATCATATTCCCATGCTGCCTTTTCGGCTTAGCACCGAACCTCTGTTTAAGGAACATTTAACACCTGTACATCATGTTTATAAGAACTCTCTTCACCATTGTTATCAAATAATAGATCCATGTGTACTAAGCCACCCCTCTGAAGGGTCGGCTCTGTGTAATGAAACTGGCTATCTGAAAAACGCAGCCCATCACCCACCGTATTTTTACTGCCTGAACCCACGCTTTTTGTAATAACTCCAGTGCTAGCAATACAATAGGACACCTGATTAGAATAGGTATAGTAACGATTGGCGATCGAGTGGCTATCGAAATTGTCATTTACCTGATACGCATAGACCCCTGCGCTTAGGACGACCTCAATACAGCTTGTAACATTGGTATCACGACACCCAACTAAAGAGAGTGAACGACTATTATCATTAAGGTCATCGGGTTGACTCGGGTTAATCGTAAGTCGATCCCCACTCGCTCCGCTTATGCGTTTCCCTTGATTATCAACAACGAACTGAAGCGTTCGATCGGCCTCATTTCGTGAATAAAAACCCGCATTGTTGATAGGATAAAAGGTTAAACACTTATCGCCTTGTGAGTCGTTCACGACATTAAAGCTATTGGGTACAGCATGACGAATTTCTCTCGTCATTTTTTCTATTACAAATCGAGCCTGATTTTGAATTCTCTGCCTATCAATGCTATCTGCATAGCCTCTGGACCCCATTTCTATTACTGAACCGGCACCAATAAAGATGATGCCCATAATAATGATAGTCATCACCATTTCAATAAGAGTAAAACCGTTAACTCTCATTAATAGTTCCCTCTATGAGCGACAAAATCGTACGAACCATAACTGCCCGCCACAATCTCTACTCTCACTTTCTTAAACTGGCTAGAGCTACCAACACTCACCTTATCAACGGTCACATTAGCGGCGAAATTTGGGTACTCAGCACTAATAGAATTACCTAAAACATCGCTTAAGCTGCCGACTTCACTCTCTGTACAATTCGCTTTACTGGCCTCATTGGTGTACCAACATCCAATATAATCGTCTACATCGTTAAAATTTTCTGGTTTACGAACCGTGCCAGAGGCATCGAATTCAGTCGTACCCGCATCTGGACCTAAAGTCGTCGAACAAAGAACAAGTACTCCGTTCGAATCATTTTCACCGCAACGAATCAAACCACCGTCAGGGTCACTATTATGATCATACCCTCGGGCCAAAATTTCTGTTGTTAAGCTGTTGGCCAACGCAGAGGCACGGACTTCGTAATGTGAGCGAGCAGAGTCTTGTATCTGTGGGAATAGAAATGAAGTCATCGTCACCATCGCAATACCGATAATAACGATAGCGACAATGCTCTCTATCAACGTAAATCCAGCCCGTTTTCTAGATAAACGATTAACAGCCATAAACATACCCTACGCTACTAATACAAACACCAACCGCTTCCGTAGGGCTTTTTATATTAATTTTTACATTACTTGGTGTCGGTTCGCCTAACAGGTCAAAGTCTACCGTCATAGCCGGATCAAAGGTAACCTCTTCAGGTAATACTAGATTATTGCTGCGGGTATCATCAGTCGAACTGCAACTGGCTAAGGAACCTAAACAATCACTTGTGATGGATAAACGATATTCTGATGAAAGGGAGTCGGAAGCATCAATATTGGATTGCATACGACCAAGCTGGATCTGGCGTATGATCGATATGGCTTGTTCTTGAGCGGCGTAAGGAGAAAAACTGGAGACGCCGATATAGCGGCTAGCCGCATAAACGGAAAGTATGCTAAGAAGGAGAATAACAACGACTAATTCGACAAGAGTAAAGCCGTTGTGACTATCTGAAATCGACTTCATAGATACCACACTCAAAGCTCAATGCTAAGTATAAAATATACTGTTAATAATAAGGCCAGTAAATCCAACTGACCTTATTATCCTGATAACTGAATTACATCATTAAACTACTCACAATTGTCCACGTTGACATTTACTGTCGGCGTATTACCACTTTCTGTCGGCTCAATGTATTCAACATAACATCTGGTAATCCCTGCATATGCCGTAATTGAGTCAGAAGCAAATGTCGCTCTATAAGTCGTCCCATCTGTGCTCACATAACCATCCCAATCCGTAGTATTGTCCAACCCAGTGACAGCGTCAGGCAAATCAGTAGCAGTAGGGTAACCAAATACAGTATTGATAGTAATCGAACCTTCAGTGATTGAAGCGCCTGTAGCACCTTTTGCTAACGACTCGATTCCGTCAATGGCGGACTTACCAAATACAATACCACCAGCGCCATTAACTGCACCCGATAGACCTTGAATAGCCGAAACACGTGCATCTTCTTGCAAGTTCAAAAACCTAGGTGCCGCTGTAACAGCCAGAATACCCAGAATAACAATGACCACAACCAATTCGATTAGGGTAAAACCACCTTGTCTCTTCATAACTTAATCTCTCTAAATGAAATGTAACAAGCTCAGACTAACTGAATACTTGAATTTACTAATGAATATCTACATTGCTGTCACTATAGGTAATAGCCAAGCAACAATACTTATCAATAGCGACATTTAAAATAAACATCGCCATGTTAACGGTTAGTTGGTTAGGTTCACCAATACACGACCTGTCGTTATGTCGTACTCAAAATTATGATTAGTCGAGCCTTCCAACTGTGTATAAGTGCAGGTGCCACTGTTAGTTGCCGCAGCAGAGTACCTTGCATCCGCATCCGAGGTATCATTTTCAACCACGGTTGGTGGGTTTTGAAGCAGGTTTTCCATCAACTCTAAACAAATCGCGTTTGTTGCACCTGTAGCACCCGAGTTCGCCGTACTTGAGACAGCAAGTGGATAACCGTCGCGAAAAACACTGTTATTGGATGAGTCGGTAAGAATAAAGTCGACGCCGTCGTAATCGACAACATTAACGCTATTAACCTGCGGCCTAGATTCTGCTTCCCATTGGGCTCGAGCAGAAAGCACCGCCGTTGCAAATCCGCCTGCAACCCCTTCAATACTTGCTTTTTTTGCTTCGTCAGTGATGTCCAAAAACTTTGGCAATGCCGCTACGGCTAATAATCCGACCACAACAATGACAATGACCAATTCAACTAAAGAAAAACCAGTCTGTTTTTTCATACTGTCTTCTACCTTTTTTTCTGGAGCGCATTCTATCTGCATGATTTATGTACTTGGTTAATTTTGCGTCAACTAATTCATTTAATTGATGTATCAATATTAATAGATAATTTTTTATCTATAATTTTCAATATTATAACATTGTGTTCTGTATAACTATAACTACAAATATAGTCATTTTTAATATTATTACTTTTTATGCTGTCTAGAGGATGCCCAAACACCTCTTTACCTTCATTTAACAACAAAAGCCAATAGCCACAATCAATGACGCCTTCTTTTATCGGTAAGGGCCAACCTTCTGAATTAAATTGAATTTCTTTTTTATCCACTATCATCGTTTCTGGCCGTTTTTGAATCAACCAGTTCTCTTTGTAGAAATTCGCTTTATTAAGCATTCTTTTTGCAGCGACCGCATAGGCGGTTTCCATGGTTGTAACCTGTAGTTTATTTCCTATAGATAGAACGGATAGCGTCAATATGGATATCAATAATAACCATACTGCAAATCGAGGTGAAACCGACGGAATCACAATGGCTATCCTTTTCCCTGTATCGCATCCAACATCCCCCACATTGGTAGGAATATCCCCAACGCTAAGATCAATACAATACCAGCTACAAACACTAACAATATAGGTTCAATTCTCGCGGTTAATGTTTTGAGATCATAATCAACTTCTCGATCATAAAAATCGGCCACTTCTAATAATAGCTCATCAATACGTCCTGTCTCTTCACCTACGGAAATCATTTGAATAACTAATGGGGTAAAAATACCACTTTTGATGGCGGTATTTGAGACAGTTCCCCCTGCTTCTATCGAACTTTTTCATTGCCAATAGCCGTAATTCAAGAAATCGGTTTCCCATCGCTTCTGCTGATAGCGCAATGGATTGGTTCAGTGGTACGCCTGATTTCAACATGAGAGCAAATGTTCGTGAAAATCTCGCCATTTGAGCTCGAGTGACAATGCTACCTACTATGGGCATTTTTAATCTAAAACCATCCCACTTCTCTCTGCCGCTAGGGCTTGATGTCCATGTTTTAAATGCAAATAAGGCGCCAAATATACCAGCAATAATTGCTCCCCAATATGAGACGACAAAATTGGACGTGCCAATTAATATTCGTGTCGGTAGTGGCAGGTCGACACCAAATCGACTAAACATACTGGCAAACTGAGGGATAACGAAGTAGTTCAAGATACCGAGCGCAAGCGTAACAAAGACGATGACGAAAGTAGGATATCGCATTGCACTTTTTATTCGCTTTCTCGTCTCCAATTCTTGTTCATAGTAATTACTTAGCTGAAGTAATACCTCATCCAACCGCCCTGTATTTTCGCCCACGCTAATCATAGAAACAAACAGAGAGCTAAATACGTTGCTATGCATTCCCATTGACGCCGAGAGATTTCGCCCGTTAGTCAGTTCGGATACTACGTCTTCTAACGCTTTTTTAAGCTGTTTATTATCTGTATTAGAGGCCAATCCATTGATAGATCGTAGCAGTGGAACGCCAGCTTTCGTCAGGCTATACATTTGACGACAAAATATAACCAGCACTTCTAACGGAATCGATGGCGTGAACAGTTTAGCAAGATCAAAATTGGCGATTCCGCCACCAGGCGAACCACCAAGAGTAATAGAGGTAGGAATAACACCTCGATTCATCAAGGCGTCGGCAGCCAGCTCTTCAGTGGGGGCTTCTACATCCCCTACTACTTGCTTGCCATCTGTACTTCGTCCCTGATATCGAAAATTTGGCATGGGTTATTTCTGACTCCGCATATTAGGGTCTATTGACCTTTCGTGATTATAAATAGATAGGTTCTTTATTGCCGGAAGCGTCACCTTCACCAAGACCTAATACTTCATCCACACTCACCACACCTTGTAGAGCCAACTCCATTGCAGAAGCAAGCAAAGGCTTATACCCAGGCGCTTTTCTTGCTTTTTTTGCAAATCCAACGGTGTCATCCGCACGGAGGGCATCCATCATATCTTCTCCAAACTCTAACAGCTCAAATACACCAATACGTCCTTTGTAGCCGGTCAAATTACAGTTTTGACATCCACGTCCTTTAGAGAAGGAAGCGTGTGACTGGTTAGGAAAACGGCTCTCAATCCAGATTTTTTGTGCGGTATCTAGCTCTGCCTTCGTACTACAATCGGGGCAGATCTTTCTAATTAATCGTTGAGCGAGCACCGCTCTTACGGAACTTGCGACAAGATAACCAGGCGCGCCCATATCTATCATCCTAAGAGCACTATCCACAGCATCATTCGTATGCAAAGTACTCAAAACTAGGTGACCGGTTAATGCAGCACGTAACCCGATTTCAACCGTCTCTTGATCTCGCATCTCACCCACAAGAATAATATCTGGGTCTTGGCGTAAAAACGTCCGAAGAACGGTTGAAAAATCTAGATTAATTTTAGGATTAACTTGAACCTGATTCACCCTTGGCAATCGATATTCAACGGGGTCTTCAGCCGTGATTATCTTTTTAGACGCGTCATTTAATTCTGACAGTGCACCATATAGTGTCGTTGTTTTCCCAGACCCTGTTGGGCCAGTGACCAATATCATGCCGTGTGGACGCTTGAGCTGATGCCTAAACCTTTCGAGAAGGTCTTTTGGTAATCCTGATTCTTCTAGCTTCCTAACCCCTGTTGTTTGATCCAAAAGACGCATGACAACCGACTCACCATGTTGAACGGGCATAGTAGACATACGTATATCAATAGAATGGCCTTTAGAGCGAATATTAAATCGACCATCTTGAGGCAGCCTTTTCTCCGATATATCTAAATTTGCCATCAGTTTTAATCGAAGAACCAAGGCTGAAGCGATATTAACTTCATTCAATAACGTTTCATGCAAGATACCGTCGATTCGCTGCCTCAAACGCAACACATTCGAATCCGGTTCGATATGAATATCAGAGGCTCCTACTTGTACCGCATCTTCAAACAGCGAGTTGATCAGCTTAACAACCGTTACCTCATCACTATCAGCACCTTCGGTCAGACCAAAATCAAACGAATCCGTCGTTTGATGCTCTGCCTGTAGCTGCTCAGCAAATGAGGCTATCTCTTTGGTTCGGCGATAATAGCGATCAAAGCCATCAACAAGTTGATGTTCCAATGAAATAACAAACTCTAACGTATACTGAGAAAGCCTTGTTAAAAGTGACTCTTGCGCAGGCAAATCAGCCGGGTCACTCATTGCAACTCGCAATGTATCTCCATTTTTTCCAATAACGAGAGCACGAAGTCGACGAGCATGTACCTCTGGTAATAATTGAACCGCATCTATATCGATATCAGCACGACTGAGATCGATAACGGGTAACAACAATTGTTGAGAAAGAAATTCCAGCATCTGTGTTTCGGTTAAGAAACCTAGCTGAATAAGTGTATCGCCAAGTTTCCTGCCCGTCTTCTTTTGAGCAAGTAGAGCCTGTTCTACCGCCTGCTCTGTGACAATGCCCTCTTCTACCAACAGGTCACCGAGTCTTTTTCTGAGTTTAATTTGCACCAGACGCGTCCTCTAAACTATTGAGAATATTGAGGCGATCTCGTATAAACGACTGAGTCTGTTTTGAGACACCCACTCTTTCCGTTGCTTCTAGATACGACTCTTTCGCCTCTGGGTACATCATTTTCCTTTCTTGCTGAATGGCTAACCCTAACCACCACCGCGCATTATCTGGTTCTTTTTCTACTAACATTTGATAGGTTTCAAATGCGACAGCTGAATTTTTAATTTGCTGAGCAAGCGCTGCACGCATTGCAAGATAATCGGTATCCACATTCTGCGGTAAATAGATTAATGGACTCAGCGCAGCTTCAGGTTGGTTTTCCTTTACTAAGATCTTAGATAGAGCAATACGAAGTATCTGGCTGTCTTCATTTAGTCTAATTCCATGTTGTAATAACTCAGCCGACTTGCGTAGATTTTTCTTGCCATAATAGAGCGCTGCTAGTCGCTTACGTGTCTCTTCATCCGATGACTGATACCTCAATGCAGTTTCGAATTCGGTGATAGCGCCATCTAAATTATTACTATCAAGCTCTTTTTTTCCTCTTTCAATCGCATAATTAGCCAACTGCAGTGGGGTCAGTTCTACTTGTTCAACCTCCATGGTACCTGCGCCCATAGAGCTCTCTTTTTCAACGGGTGCCACGGATTGCTTAACCGAGGTATCTTTTTGCTTTGCTGGCGTCGATACCTGCGCGATTAAGACTGGTGGGGCGACATAGGTGGCTTCTGTCGCTGTTGACTCGACATAGACACTGATGTTTGCATTCTCAATGACCTTTGATGTTGGCGAAGAGTTCACCGAGGTCACTATCGTTGGCTGGATTAATTGAGCATCTTGTGTCGGTATAGATAATGGTTCTGCTATTGGTGTGCTAATTGTTGTCATCTGTTGCGAAACGGCCCAACCACCAATACATAGGCTTAAAGTAAACCCACCGACCGCCCAAGCCAAATTACTCGCACCTTTCACTGCCGTAATTTCTGCTCTCACTAGCTTTGATACTTTGTCGACATCTTTATTCTCGATGTCGGCTAGGGCGTTATTAATCACACTCATGTCTGTCTCCAACCCCATAATATCGGCGTTTTGTATTTTGGTTTGAGCGCATCATAGGTATCTTGAATTGCGTCGTATATAAATTGGTTTTTTATTGTTTTTTCTTGATTTCCAAACGCTAAAATTAAACTTTTATGGCAAATCTGATTGATCAGTCTAGGTATACCTTTGCTTGCTTTCCATATCGCTTTTTTCTGATTTAAAGAGAAGAGTAATTTGTCTCCACCACTCATCTCTATACGATACTGTATGTAAGCACATGCCTCAGAAATTGTCAGTGGACGTAACTTGGCACTAAAAGTAATTCGTTGTCTGAACTGCCGCATATGATTCGCTTCCAAACGCTCATCCAATTCTGGCTGACCAAACAAAACGATCTGTAAGAGCTTTTTGTCTTCCGTTTCTAAGTTACCAAACAAACGCAGCGTCTCTAAAGCTTCATCACTCAATGCCTGAGCTTCATCGATCAAAGTGATCACCTGCTTTCCATGTAAAGAGAGTTCCAACAACTTGTCTTGAATCGCATCAACCATCTGACCCGGTTCGACATGCCTAATACCTAACTCTTTCGCAATCGCAGAGCGTAGACCATCTCCTGAAAGTACTGGGTTGGGTAGGTAAACCAGCCCGACATTATTCGGAAGCTGGTTTATTAACATACGGCAAACCATGGTTTTTCCAGTCCCTACCTCGCCTGTAACCTTTATCACACCTTCACCCATTTTCACCGCAGATATAACCGTCTGGAGTGCTTCATAGTGCGGCGCTAGCCCTTGAAATAGCTCGGTCATTGGAGTCAATCCAAATGGCGTTTTTTCAAAGCCAAAAAAGGTTTGGTACATGATTACTCCGAGTCGGGAAACCACTCCTGCAAAAGATCACGAGAACGTTCTACTTCCTGCTGCCATGTATGTACACCAACAACCGTTGGTTTCAGTAAAATAACTAGCTCTGTTTTTTCGGTATATTCAGATGTATTTCTAAACAAGTGACCTAACCCAGGAATATCACCTAACAACGGCACTTTTGATACCCTGTCGAAGGTATTCGATTTCATCAAACCACCTATCACGACAACATCACCGTCGCGCGCTCTGATGATTGAATCGGACTCCCGAATCGATGAGCGTGCCATCGGGGCATCGTTAAGAAATTCATAGGTTTTCTCTTCTACATCAATGACGGCAGGATGAACATGCAACATAACGTTTCCTTTACCGTCTATCTGAGGTGTCACATCTAGAGATATCCCTGAGAAAAATGGCGTTAACTCATATTCCGTTGTTGGGGTACTTGTATCTCCAACTTCGATATAATCTATTGTAACCCCAGTAACAAAGTACTCATCGACTCCAACTTTGATTACGGCCTTCTGGTTGTTAGCTGCGGTTACGCGCGGGCTCGAAAGCACGTTAAGATCGCCCTGCGTTGACATGAAACTCAACACCGCTTCAAAATTGCCATCGGAGATGGTGACATTGGTTTGGCCACCTAGAAGTTCGCCTATCGTATCTTGTCCCGGTAATATTGTGGAAACAGCCGTTCTGGCTA
>LLEJ01000134.1_pt1 | contig 11152 bp, 11 predicted proteins | sample 595831 | NCBI WGS metagenome assembly LLEJ01 (sample SAMN02919310, study PRJNA255460) | bioreactor metagenome | biome: chemostat; feature: culture 2011_10.1; material: sediment; isolation source: day101 10degC chemostat 2011 inoculated with Wadden Sea sediment taken from... | place: Germany: Bremen... | reverse complement strand
CTGTGGAGTCTTCTTGAGTCGCACTTGTACACCCAGTTACGACTAATATCGATGCAACTATTAATGGGAAGTGTAAACGATTATATCTGCTTTTGTTAATCATAGAGTAATGCCTTTTAAAAATGTATACCTAGTTTGGTGTGATTTTATTGAAAACATTTGGAGTTTAATGATTAATGAATATAAAAAAATAGGATTCTTATATTTGTGAGGTATTGATTCAATTCTTAATATTAATTTTTATTCTTTAAGTGTTGGCTTATTATTTAGGTTGGGCTGATATCATTGTTCTATATATTTATGTTGTATTGAGGCTTTCTTTTTTGGTTTTTTAACCTGTTGTTTTTAATGCATTTATATTGTGGGTGAGGTTTTTTGTTACATGTATTTAGCAAGGCGGTTGAATAAATATTTAAATATGCTAACAGCGATATTAAATGTTGGTTGTCTTATTTAATGGCTTAGCACCTTGACTCATTAAATAATAAGCTCTGCCAATCAAATGGAGGGGTAATTATGCTTCGTAGGGTGAGTTGAGATGAGGCTATAGGGTTCTTCAGGGAAATGAAGACGAGATCCGATTGTATAATCAGGAACGGTGACATGGCAGTTCACCAGTATGATATTTAACAGGTCTTTAATGGACATTTCAATGGTAATAAGATGTACTAAAAATAAGGATACTAGAGGTGCTTATGTACAACCCATATTATCCTTATTATCTATACTTAGATTACATGGCCTTTTTGATTTTTTCGGCCACGTCTTCTGAAAGCCACTTTTGCCATACCTCAGGATATGTCTCCAAGAAGTATTGCATCGCTTCCTCTGAATCCGCTTGGTTGTCTTCCATCCATGCCAATAGTTGGCTCATGACTTTATTGGTGAACCCACGATTTGCAAAGTATTGATAGGCGTCTGGCGCTCTTATCGCAAAGCTTTCTGTGGTTATTGTATGGACAGGGGAAGGTGGGTACATGGTCACCTTAGGCGAATCACATTCAGCCTGAGTGGTACAATTTACGTACTCCTCTACATCGACACCACTTCCGAAATCGACTTTCACCATGTCATATTTACCTAAAACCGGTGTAGGCGACCAGTAATAACCGAACCACGGCTTTTTACGCTCGTAAGCTTTGGCAATAGTGCCGGACAAGGCAGCACCTGACCCCGGGTCGATAACTTCAAACTGATGGTCTTTAAGTTTTAGGGCATTGAATAGATGCTCGGCGGTTATCTGACACGTCCACCCAGCAGGACAGCTATAGAAGGCATGTTTTTCGTCACTCTCTGGGTGCTCAAATAAACGAGCATGTTTTATGACGCCCTCGATAGTATTCATCTCCGGGTACTGTTCTACCAGATAGGCAGGAACCCAAAATCCTTCCTCACCACCGTCGGACAAGGACTTCCCCGCATAGCGAAGACGTTTATCTTTTACACCTTGGTCAAGTGCGTCTTTAATACTGTTTGTCCATAATTCGGGCGCAACATCGGGTTTACCTTTTTCGATCATTGATGTCCCTGTAGGCAAGCTATCTCCTGGTATCAGCTCTGCTTCACAATCGAAGCCAGTGTTAAGGATGAATTGGTCAATATGTGCCATAAGACTGGCAGAGTTCCAATTCATGTCAGCAATGGTGACAGTTCCACATTCTGATGCATTCGCTTGAAACGATAATGCCGCTGCTAATAGAGCGGCAGTGGTAGAAGGCTTCATTTATAAAATTCCTTTCTAACGGATTTAAAAAATTGAATATAGTCTAAATACAAATATTCTGAATTTCGATTAATACGCTTAACACGTTGATAGTACGGTTTAATCGTTTACCTGTTTAGTGTAGAACCTTCACAGAAATTATCAAAGCGAGGGGTCGATATTGACCATGAAATGACCCAAAAATAGAACCAAAAGGGTAAGTATTGGTTATTTTTATGCATTGATCATGACTTCTGAGGTAGTATTTCTCGATGATGGTCTACGCGATGTAAAAGGACGTGAAGTGCAGTACGTTAAAATAAAAGAAGCCATTGTTGAGCAGATTGATTCAGGAATGTTAACACCTAGACAGAAACTTCCAGCAGAAAGAAAGTTTGCAGAACTGTTCAATACGACTCGGGTAACACTTCGTGAAGCGTTGTCCTCGTTAGAGGCGGAAGGAAAGATATATCGAGAGGACAGGAGAGGGTGGTTTATCTCACCGGAACCACTTCTCTATGATCCCATGCGGAAGCTGAGCTTCCATGAGATGGCGACATTGCAGCAGCGAACGCCCTCAACAGAAGTATTGTCAGCAACCAACATGTTGGCGACGAAGCAAGCTTGTTTATTGCTTGAGCTGCCACCATTCACTGATGTGTATTGCCTAGAACGTGTCCGCTATTTGGAAGGACGCCCCATTGCCTACACAAAAAAAGTGATAAAATCAGAGTTTTTCCCACAGCTTTTGTCGTGCGATTTATTACCATCTCTCACAGAGATATATAACAAGAAGTTCGGTGTGGTCTATCAGAAGACACGATACAAAATTAGCTCAACATCTCTTACCGGCTATGTGGCCCAAATGCTCAGAGCAACGTCTGGTACGCCAGCCATGTTCGTTGAGCGTATTAACTATGACACCTTAGGTCGGCTTGTCGACTGTGACATAGAGTATTGGCGACATGATGCAATCTGTATTGAGTCTATCGCCGAGCTTGTATAACACGCTCGCTCGATTATTGACCGTGCAGAACGAGAAAGCCACGCGAATGCGTGGCCTTGATATTACATCTTGTCTTTTTCTTTATTGTGGTTTTCTTTGTAGTATTCCCACTGCTCATATTTTTCCTCTTCAGAGAGGACGCAATACATCACACGTTGATCGTTTTCGTTGAAAGCCTGAAGCTCACCTTTTTGTTGCACACAATAGACTGAAGCGGGGTTAGAGATAGATTCATAGCTCTCGACATCGTATTCATCCGGCTCACTTGAACCCGCACAACCAGCTAACACTGCCATTGCACCCAACCCAACCAGCCAATTTAATTTATTCATTCACTTTCTCCAACAGATTTTAGACTATTAACTTAGTACTAATTTTCCTGTAAGTGTAGGTTAATTTTACAAAAAACGGTCTGGATAAAGTAAAAATTCGAAAATTTGTGGGTGTGAATAAGTTTATGGCGGTGCAGAGCGATATAAAAAGGATAATTGAGTATGTTAACATGCGCTATTATCACATAAATCCAGATTTAACAGACACTTCTATGAGACACATTCAAACGCAAATTCACCCTGATATTGATCGCTTAGACAATAAAACGATATTTAAACGTGCAGCGGCTAGAGCGATTGTGCTTGATGGCGAAAACATCCTCATGCTTTATACCGAGCGTTACCACGACTATACAATACCTGGTGGCGGTTTAGACGAGGGGGAAGATGTCATCTCTGGTATGGTTCGCGAGTTGCAAGAAGAAACGGGTGCCCAGAACATTCATAAAATCAAGCCATATGGCATTTATGAAGAGTTTCGCCCTTGGTATAAAGATGATGCCGATATAATGCATCAGATATCGTACTGCTACACCTGCAAAATTGATCGTGAGTTAGGTGAAACGGCCTTAGAATCACATGAAGTGAATAATGGCATGGTGCCTATTTGGATTAACATCCACGAGGCCATTGCACACAATGAAGAAACCATAGCCAAAAACCCCAAGAAGGGCATGAGCATTGAGCGCGAGACGTATTTGCTTCATTTGATTGCCAAGGAAATGCTGTAAGGGTAGACAGGTAAAAATACGCTCAAATGCGCCTTTTTACGCTGTTTTACATTCTCTGTCGCCACTTTGTCGCCACTTTTTTAGAGTCTAATTTGGTTAAGTGGGTTGTAGATAACGGCATCTTCAAGGTGATTCGGTGCGAAGTGAGCGTAGCGCATGGTCATGCTAATTTCGGTATGACCGAGGATGTTTTTTAACACGATGATGTTGCCGCCATTCATCATAAAGTGACTGGCGAAAGTATGACGTAATGTGTGAGTACCTTGCCCTTTAGGTAAGTTTGGTAAGGCAAGGGAGAACCATTTGTGAGTCAGGCTATAACTGCAACTAAAAACCTTGCCCTGATCTTCCTTTCTAATGTCGTTATAGAGCGTTTCTGAGATAGGAATGGTTCTATTTTTTTTGCCTTTGGTTTCTACAAAGGTAATCCGACACTTTGATACCTGAGAGCCCTTAAGGTTAAGCACCTCTCGAATTCTTGCGCCCGTTGCCAAGCAAACCATAAACACCAGGCGCAGCTCTTCACCTTTCTCACTTTTTAAAACGTAATGTAAAAGGTGCTCAATCTCTTCCAGTTTGAGATAAACAATTTCTGTTTCACTTATTTTAAATTTGCGAATATCGGCAAGTGGGTTAGGCAGCTTCCATTCCTTAAGCCGAATAAGTTCATTGAACATGGTTTTTAACCAAATGAGATCATGGTTATGCGTAGACAGTGCAATGGCTTCATGGTTATCTTTTCTTAATGTACTGCTGCCTTTGTAGGTTCGATTAGCTCGGTAATGTGCGAACATCCTTTCATTGATATGGTTTGCAATAGGATTGTTGAGTTCCTCACAGACAATTTCCATTCTACGCATTGCCCGTTTACCAGAACGAGTATTCTTACCATGCAGTTGGTACCACAGTTCGATAAGGTGAAGTAACCTGCGACTATCCGGTTTATCCCCTAGCCATGGTTTATCGTTAATGCCTTTCATGGTGAATAATTCAAACGCTGCCGCTTCGCCTTTGGTCGCAAACTTCTTACGCACACGCTTACCGCTGCGGCCCATGGGGTAGCATTCGCAGATCCATGGTTTTTTGCTGTTGTCTTTTAGGTTTCTGATGGACATTGGATTACCTTATGCTGTATATAAATACAGTATAAAAAGACTCAAACGTAATTCAATGTTTTAAAACGTAAACAGCACACACTTCACACCAAGGTGACAAATACGACGTAAACCGTTCGATAGTTGGCCATGTGCGAATTATATCCTTTCAAACTGTTGCCCTGGGGAATTAGCCTGGTATGATTGCCTGCAACCGAAAGGAATGAAAAATAATGTCTAATGAAGTTCTTGTAATTGATCTCTTTGCTGGTCCAGGTGGGCTAGGTGAAGGCGTATCTTCTGTCGAAAATAACGATGGTACCAACCCTTTTAAAATTGGTATCTCAGTAGAAAAAGAACCATGTGCACACAAAACGCTAACGACAAGAGCATTCTTTAGAAAAATTAAAGCAGACCCAACTGCGAGAGAACATTATTACCAATATGTTCGACAAAATATCACCCGTGAACAGCTGTTCAGCTTATATCCAATTCAGGCAGAAGAAGCCAATACAGAAACTCTAAACGGCCCAAGAGCATTGGGCGAGGATAATGAGTTAATTCATGAGCGGGTTAAAAATTTAATTGCTGGGCATACTGGGCCTAAAATGGTAATTGGTGGCCCCCCTTGCCAAGCATATTCGCTTGCTGGCCGTTCAAGGAATGCAGGTAATGACAAATACAAAGCAGAAGAAGATACGCGGCATTTCTTGTACAAGGAATATTTAAAAGTCCTCTCAATTGCTAAGCCTGAAATATTCATCATGGAAAATGTAAGAGGAATCCTTACCGCTAAGGTAAACGGCAAGGTTATGTTTCCTCAGATACTGGAAGATTTACGCAAGCCAGGAAAAGTGACAAAAACACGGGGTGTGAAAGGCTACAAAATATACTCACTGGTTGTTGATGCCGATAATCCTAGAAAACCTGAATATAAAGATTCCGCAGATTTTCTTATTCGCAGTGAGAAATACGGTGTACCTCAAGCTCGACATAGAGTTATTCTTCTCGGCGTAAGAAATGATATTAAGTCTATCCCCGGTACTATCAACCAAACGGAGAGTTTGCATAATACAGTTAAGAATGTTCTTTCTGACTTGCCGCCTTTAAGAAGCGGATTTTCTAAACAGAAAGATGAGCAAAAAGAATGGAACAAAACGGTTTCTCGTCATGCTAAACAGTTGAAACGGATTTTTGCGAGAGCTTATACAGAAGAGCAGATAGAACTCTTAGATCTAGAACCAACGAAAGGCCTAGACCGTAAACGTTCAGATCATGAGAATATAGAACAGAATCGAATCCCAACACCATTAGATAGTTGGCTACTGGACCCTGAATTGAAGTACGTGGCAAACCATGAAACTCGTGGCCATATGGTTGAAGATTTAAAAAGATACGCGTTTTGTGCCGCTCACTCGCAACTTAATAATGGCGTTTCACCCAAATCTAGAGACTTTCCAATTCAGCTAGCACCAAATCATGATAATTGGCACTCTGGTAAGCATGCCGACAGATTTAGAGTTCAATCTGGAAGTAAATACGCGACGACAGTAACGAGTCATATTTCAAAAGATGGTCACTACTTTGTCCACTATGATCCAAAGCAATGCCGAAGCCTAACCGTTCGAGAAGCAGCAAGGTTACAGACGTTTCCAGATAATTACTTCTTTGAAGGGAATAGAACGCAACAGTATGTTCAGGTGGGAAATGCTGTGCCACCATTTTTGGCACAGCAGATTGGTAGGGTAGTGCTTCAATTACTTAATGAAAACTAATAATGCCAGGTCGAGTTGCATACTGTGCGCACTTGAAACTAATGTCCGCTAGTATCTGCTCTCTTATTCTGAGTATTGGTTTTCCAAGCCATTTATTTTCGAAGTCAACGCCCTGAACTTTTGAAAATGGCTTAGTACCTATCTGATAGCGAAAGCTTAGTTTCAAAGTGTGGGCTTCCCCATTATGCAGTATTTCAGGTAACCGATATATGCCTGCATGTGCGGTGTTTCTTAGATTATCCGCTTCGCCGAACATTGTTAAACGTTCGAATTTTTTTGGAATAAGTGCACATAAAATATATCGATGCAAACGGACTTTTCTTTGTGCATGATCGCAATCTGCTGAAAGCTCGATAAATCCTAGCGTTGTAGCTTCTCTAGCCTGTTTTCGTAACGCTTTAGCTGCTTGCTTGCTAAAACCGGGTAGCTTGTCTCTAGTTAGAAACTCTTCTCCCATCAATTCTTCGATTCGAATACCCAATTTCCCTTCAAGTTTTTTCTGCATAGCTTGTCCATCTAGTAAATCTTGATTCAATGGAACGATTACTCCTTGAGTATTTTTTGAGTCGGCCTCTTTGATATCGGCTGTATGGTAAAATGAATTGAGTGACGCGACAGTATAGGCATCAAGTGGGATCTCCGTACCGATTTGCTTTGCTATTAATTCCCAAGGTGCACTGGGATTGCCCATAACGTGTAAATGATCTTGCAATACCGGCATTAACCCAATATCAACTGCCTCATTCTTTGCATCTTTTGCATTTTTAGCCCCGATTGCTTCATTGGCAACTGAAGAGAGAATGGTATCAATATGCTTATCAACTTCTCTAAGTCGTCCCATTCCCTCAACTGCACCATCAACTTGATTCTCAGCAAGTTTAATAATTGAGCGAGAAGTATCTTGTGCAGCATCAGCCACTCGGTTTTCCCAATCATACATGGCATCAAATACCGGGACTTCGGTGAGGAGCTGTTTTACTTTTCTTTTAATCCTTGAGCGTTCGCCTGCCCCTGAAACACGCTCTTTTTAATGTTCCAAATCCCATAGGAGGAAGAATATTAAACGGTTTAAGAGATTTTAGAACTTGCTCCATTACTCCATCAACTAGGTCATCATGTGTGGACCAAAAATAAATCACATATGGTTTAGTAGGATTGATTTTTCTTAGCATTGAACTAATGATTGGATAAAACGTTGCTACATCAAAAGACCCCATTGCCGGTCTTAAATTAAGGTCAGAAATGATCACTCTAGGACAAAAACACTCTAAATCCACGTGATCTAGACCACTTGGAGTTATTGGATCAAACAATATAGGAAGGCTAGGTATAGCAGCTTTGCATAAGGCGTCATGTATCTCCTTCAGTTCATCTTTATTGTCATCAATTAGCATTAAACCTGGCATATTTATCATTGTTCTAGTGCCTTGTTATTAAATACCAAAACAACTGCCACACCACAGTATGTATCGTCCATATCTAGTTCCTCAGCAGTAGTAATCAAAATTCGTCCTCTGAGGGAAGTCATTACTTGGTCTGCATAATACAAACCTAAACCCATTCCATTTGGTCGTTTGCTTTTGAATGGTTGAACAGCCATCTCTACTGGTAAACTCAAACCTGGACCATTATCTAAAACGACGAGTGCAGGGCCTTCGTCAAACCAATCAGGTAGTGATAAGATACGGATTGCAGGTTTGTAATTACCTCCCTCTTTTTCACGCTTCAACTTTGTCCAGTGAATTGCGTTATCCACAATATTGTTGAGTACACCTCGAAGCAACCCATACGGCGCTTTGACATCGAAATCTGGGGACTCTCCAGTAAGAATCGGGTTAGATGAAACAATATCATGCATCATCAACCTAAACTCAGCGGTGCTGAAATACTCTGCAACCAACTCAGAAATACTGAATCTCTTATGTTCATTTCTCTTAAGTAACGGAGTAACACCTTCTAAGACTTTAGATAGTTGATTTGCTCTAAGCTGCAGGTTTTCATAATCAAGTTTTCGGTTAATATCTGCACTTAATTGATCAACACCTTTTTCGACTTCATGAAATACAACAGAGAGGTTCATACCCGCAAGCCCTGCACTTATCGTGACTTTTTGTAATTCATGATAATCTTTTTCGATACGGCTAATTTTACCAGCTAATTCTTTTTCCAAACCTTTTTCTTCAATCACCAACTTAATCTCTTCGATATTTTCATCAAAGGTTGTCTTTGGTTCGGGAAGGTTTATAGGTTTTTTTGTTGCTTCTTCGAGTTTTTCTCTGTCTTCTACATGACGAATTTCAAAGTACTCAAATGCGCTTTCGGTTATGTGCTTTAGGAGTTGGTAGGTTTCATTTTCATCAAAACCTTCACGATTTGTTTTTTCTTCTAGAGCATAACTTTGCTCTAAGTCCAAAGAAACTGCACCGATGATGTTAGACGTAGAGGTTTTTTCACTTGGGTTGTTGATACGTGAGGCATTTAAACCTAACCAATCATCATTGGGCTCACCGTAATTAAATACTCGGATACCATCACGGTAAATACGCACTCCTGATTGGTCATTCAAATAGTCATTTAGAGTTTTAAATGCTCCTTGAGCATTTAATACGACTCTATTTCCAGAGTAAATGTAGAAGGTTCCTTTTATTGGACCAATACCTTCAAGTTCATCTCCTGAAATTAGTAATTTATCTCTATTTTTTTCTTCGTAGACGCTTTTTATCTTGTGAAAGTGGGATTAACTCTAACTGACCTTCATCGCTGTCAGATTCGTTTTTAACTTGAACTGCTTAGGAGGGTTAAATTTATAGGTATATTCAAATTTTACCATCATCACTTAGAGAAAACTCAAACGTCCAAATGGCGTTATTCAGAAGATCTTCAACTTCAAGCATATCTTCCATATCCTTGCGTCGGCCTTTAATATCGAGTGATATATCGAAATCTTCCTTTGATTCAAATGGGGACTGTAAACTAGTAACTAAACGCTTAAGTTTGCGTACATCTCGCCGATCCCAAATCGTATTATGGAGATCAGAAATTTCGATACGTGTACCAGTTTCACCATCAGTAAAAATTTCTGGTTCTTCAAGCTCGTGGACAGTAACTTTAGTTTGATCGATGTAGGTGGCATTAGAAAGTAACTGTGGCCAATTTATAACAATTCGCACTTCTTTGTTGTTTTCTGATTTAGTATTTACGACCAAGTTTGAACCTAGTTTATGAACAGCTAGGCGACCTACACCTTTCTCACCAAGTGGCATTCGGCCTTTATCTGTTCTAAGTCTATTTTTACCACGTTTACTTGATGTACCAATCTCAAGCCATTTATCGGTAACAGTGTTAATACTCATGCCATCACCATTATGATCCCAAACAACGATGCTTGGCATGTCTGCTTCTAGATCTACAGTTACATCAACGCTTTCCGCGTCTGCATCATAGGCATTTTTTACTAACTCAAAAATTGCCAACCGATCATCGCCTATTAACTGATCGCCTAGTAATTTCAGCAGGTGCGCATTAGCTTTAAAAGGGTATGTTGTTGGTTTTGACATAAGAATACCTGTTTAATTATTTGTGGTGATTTGGCCGAACATATTGGTAATTATCTTTGTTCTGTCATCAATACAACCTTCCCAACAACCTCAATATCTCCATCAACAACTTCAATAGTCGAACCATCAAAGTTAATAGCCAACTTGCCAGGCAATCTCTGAATTTGGTTAATGGAGTATCGGCCATCGATACTGATTAGATAATTCCCATTCACAGGGTCGACTTCATTTTTGTCTATAAGTAGTAACGACTCATTCGTCTCGAGTTCGATAAGGTCGGAGTTTTGTAAGCAGAATTTATTAATTCTTCTTTCAGAGTATGGGACTTGGCCAGTAGGAAGGAGTTTTCCATTCGAGAGGCAAAATGAATTTAGGGTAACTGTTGATAGTTGAGATTTAGAACTAGATTCACTTTCTATCTTACCGTTCGGAAAAGGTTCTCCCTTACCAAAAGCGAGGTATTCGAGGGATACGCCCGTCTCCATATGGAGTCTTAGGATAAGTTCAAAAGATGTAGATTGTCGAAGGTTCCATGCACTGAATGTTTTGGATGGTACATCTACTATTTCTGACAATTCTTGAAACGTAGAACAACCAGTAACTTCTTTCAGTTTCTCTGTAAATTCATGGCCTTTGATGTAGTCAGGTAAAGGTATTTTTTTATTCTTCATACAATCCTTAGATCAAGATCTACAAATGAGGACTTGTAAATCTACATTTGTCGAACAATAATGTTTACAAATGAGGTGAACGGCACGAGGTGCAACTCTGACGTTCATCAGCTTACATTCAATGACTTAGAAGGATAACACCATGCTTTCATTTCCAGTAGTAGTTCCGGTCCCATTTATGACATTCGACGAGTACGCTCGTTTCAGTGGTATGACTCCTCGAACCATCGCCGACTGGGCGAGTAAAGGTAAACTCATCATTAAAACAGTTGAGGTGCCTGTCC